>Ga0126379_10000009_pt1 | contig 92258 bp, 79 predicted proteins | sample PanSoiMetPlot_24_FD_92640 | JGI IMG/M metagenome (GOLD analysis project Ga0126379, IMG submission 92640) | Tropical forest soil microbial communities from Panama - MetaG Plot_24 | ecosystem: Environmental > Terrestrial > Soil > Tropical forest > Bulk soil | place: Panama | collected 2016-02-17
GAACCGGTGTAGTTCTCAAGCGCGAAGACGACCCGTGTCTAGCTTGTCCAGCTGTTGCAATGAATTTCACCGGAGACAGTGGTTGGTTACAATGACCACTTGCGTGAATATCCGCATAACCACTATGTTGTGGGAATGAAGAAGGTAGCGAGCGGATTCAGCCCCATCGTTGTTTTAGACAGAAGAAATAGCAAGCCTCTGCATAAGCAACTCTATGAGGCTTTTTGTGCGGCGATTGTCGGGCGCCATCTCCGCGCGGGCCAAAGAGTGCCGTCGAGTCGCTCTCTCGCCGTAGAGTTGAAAATCTCCCGCATTCCCGTCCTAACCGCGTATTCCCAACTTCTGGCTGAGGGATATTTCGAGACCCGTTCTGGCTCGGGAACTTTCGTGTCAAGCTCACTCCCCGAGCAATACCTGTCTCTCGATCGCCGCTACCCAGCTTCGCCTCAAATCCGTTCCGGGTACCGACTAGTTTCAAAACGGTTGGCCCTTCTGCCTTCCTACAAAGTAATACCGTGGCTGAACAAGTGGGGAGCTTTCATCGTTGGCCAACTCGCCTTCGAGCATTTTCCATTCCAAGTATGGGCACGCCTTCTGAACCGGCACGTTCGCAACGTACGCGTCAACTCGCTTCACTATGGTGACCCTATGGGGTCCGAGAGTTTTCGCGGAGCCATCGCCCAGTACCTGCGAACTACTCGCGCCGTAAATTGCGACGCGAGTCAGATTATGATTGTGAGCGGATCTCAGCAAGCCCTAGAGTTAACTGCCCGCGTCCTGTTCGACCCCGGCGATAAAGTATGGATCGAGGAACCCGGTTACCGGTTAGCTCGAAATGTCTTCGCCTTCGCGGGTTGCCGCCTTTTTCCTGTTCCTGTCGATGCTGAGGGGATGAACGTTGCTGCCGGCATTGAACGGTTCCGAAGTGCGCGGGCTGCTTTCGTCACGCCCTCCCATCAGTTTCCCCTGGGCGTCACTATGAGCGCATCGCGTCGCCTCCAATTGTTGGACTGGGCGCATCGCTCGGGGTCTTGGATCATCGAAGATGACTATGACAACGAATATCGGTACGAGAGCATGCCCATTCCATCTTTGCAGGGTCTCGACCGGTGGTCACGCGTCATTTACATTGGTACTTTCAGCAAGACGCTCTTCCCCTCGATGCGCCTTGGTTATGTGGTGATTCCCCCGGACCTCATTCAACGATTTCTCGCCGTTCGGCATTCGATGGACGTTTATCCACCGCATCTCTATCAGGCGGTGTTGGAGGACTTCATCGGCGAAGGACATTTTCCGCGTCATATTCGAAGAACAAGACTCGTTTACAGCCAGCGCAGAACCGCACTCGTAGGAGCCATCAGGAGCGAGTTTGGCACAAGCATGGAGGTCCTGGGGTCGGACGCAGGTGTGCACATGGTGGTGACGCTGCCCAAAGGTTTGCGCGACCGGCCCATTTCGGAGGCGGCTGCGCGCCGCGACCTATGGCTTTGGCCGCTCTCTTCTTGCTATCTCGACAGGGCGTCTCGTCAAGGATTCATCTTGGGATTTGGCAGCACAACGCCCAAGCAGATCCCAAGCGCTGTGCGGCGGCTGCGAGATGTTATCGAGTCTCACTAGCACCCGAGCCGGGTTCTTAACCTCCGCTTTCTCGCGCAACGCATTATGTTTTGCGCAGATCTGAGTTCTTTGGCGGGAGAGAGATGAAAGACAGAATCCCGCCAGGATGCTTCTCATTCTAGCCGAAGCGACTCTATCGGGTGCACTCTCTGGCAGAGCGCCGGCGAGAAACGAAGCGGTTCCGCTCAAAGCGTAATGTGAGCCGGGCCACCTGATCGGCAGCGAACTATCCATGTTCTTCACAACAGCATTGTGTACATTGGGCCCCGGATTCCGCATACATGAACTTCCGATTGCAACAACTTGGGCGCTTCATAATATTTTGAAAGGCCTGGTGCATTCTGGAGGAAGTGATGAACGCAAAACGGTTCACCGCTGTTGCCGGTCTGATGTTCGTAGCTCCTTTTGTTTTTGCAGGGCAGGGGCAAGATGCAAAACCAAAGTATCCCGACATGGCGCCAGTCGAGCAATATCTCATGGATCGCAACGCTGAGATTGCCTTGGCGCGAAGCGCGGCCCCCGAGTCTCTATCACGCGACGCAACGATTCTGGTTCTCGGAAAGCATGGCTACGAAACCGCCGTCGAAGGGAAAAATGGCTTCGTGTGCGCCGTAGAGCGGGGATGGGCAGGACCGATTGATAATTCGGAATTTTGGAATCCAAAAAATCGGAATCCGATCTGTTACAACCCGCCGGCGGTGCGCTCGGTATTGCCTCTTACCATCAAGATCACCGAGCTTGTCGCGGCTGGAAAATCGAGGGAGCAGATCCAAGAGTGGGAAATAGCTGCCTACGCCAAGAAGGAGCTGCCCACGACCTTGGAGTCCGGAGCCATGGCCTACATGATCTCAAAAGAAGCGTACCTTACCGACGAAGGTAGTCACAACCTGGCCCATCTAATGTTCTACACCCCAGTGATGGACAAAGTGAAATGGGGCGCAGATGTGCCCAACTCGCCTGTCATCTTCTTCCAGACTGGGCCACCAGAGCCATTCACCGTGTTCCTCGTCCCCACGGGTAGGTGGTCGGATGGATCACCCGCCCCGTTGCCAAAATGAGCCGGACCAAGGCAAGAAGATTTTTCAGGTTGTGCAGCTTTCTGCTGCAGCTAACCTTGTCGCGCTCTCGTGGAACACATCAAAAAAAAAGAATGAGAGTGGAATGAACAGACGCGAATTTCAAAAAAGGCTAGGAATGGCGGTGACTTCCTCGCCTCCGAGCGAGCTCTCACCTGTCCAGGCAAACGGTCGCTCCGATACCACCATGATTACTAGCGTACTGCTTGGGGCCGTATTCGGGTTCACAGTTGCCGCTTTAGGACAACCGCAAACCCCGGCAAGCAGGCCCATTTGACGTCAAGCTGACTGCTCAGGAAGACAAAACCGAACCTACGCTTGGCCGCATGACAATAGAAAAGCAATATCACGGCGAGCTCGAAGGCTCGGGCAAAGGGGAAATGCTCACTGCCGCCACAAACACTAAAGGATCGCGTGTCTACGTCGCGGTCGAGAGGTTCACCGGCACGCTAAACGGGCGCCGCGGGAGCTTCTCGTTGCACCATACGGGAGTCATGACACGCGGGACCCCCAACCTGACGATCACGATCGTCCCTGATTCCGGCGCTGGGCAGCTGGAAGGGATTGCCGGGAAAATGAGCATCACGATCGCTGTCGATGGAAAGCATTCCTACGATCTTGAGTACTCACTTCCCGGTCGATAGGCCGCGCAGTGTTTACTTCAGCAGAAATCGGAGCGAGCTGAGATAAGTCGTATTCCGCGGGCCGGACAAAGCGCAGGCTGCCCAAACGCGAGCAAAAGACGCCCAAGCCGCTTGTCATCGTCTCTTAAATCTCTGCTGGAAGAGTCGGGACACTTCCGACCGTGTCATCTTCCTGCCGCGAGTCCCGTTTCGGCCGTTCTCGGAAAGTGGTTTGTACGGGCGAAATCGTTTTAGATACCGGATGACGCGGTTGCGAAATTCTCTGAAATCCATGAACCAGTGGATCCGTTCTTCGCCAACATGGCTTTGCCACCACAGCGGCGAGCAGAGTGAGACTTATTCGAAACTGCCGGTTGCGCCCTGAAAACCGTTGGCGGCTTGCTTTAGCAACCAGCGCATGACGCGTGCCGTGCTGTAGCAATAGGCGACGTTATACCCAAGGGTTGAGAAGCAATGCGGCTCGCAGCCCTGTTTCATCTCGGCGAGTTGCTTGAGGTCGAAGTTGTGGTTCTCGATGGTGCCCCAATCGTACGTTGCGTTGTACATAGGAAAGCACGGCGCAAGCGTCCCGTCGGTTCGAATGATGAGCCAGTTTTGCCCGGCGCGGCAGCCCCAGTGTTCACCGACGCCGCGCATGAATCCTTTCATGTTCTGCAACCGGGGAATGGAATCGACCATCTTCCAGCCCTGGCGCTGCTTATCGATCAACCAATCCAAAAGATCATCCACGACCGGAAAGTCTTCCGGGCGAATATAGGTGTCGTTTTCTTGAAGATGCTTGAAGTGGCTCTGCTCCATCATGGGAGCTTCGTTGACGTGGAAGGTGATCGAGATGCCGTTTTCATGCGCGATTTTTGCAAGCTCTTTCACATCTTCGATGTTTGTGCGGCAGATATTCGTATTGAAGAATACCGTATACCCATACCGGTATTGTCGGCGGACGAGGTAATCGAAGTAGGAGCGAACATGCTCGAGAGCCTTGGGCAATCCGGGCTTTTCCTTGATGGTGTCGACAGCGAAATTAATGGTCGCGATTCCCGCATCGGCGAGGCGATCCGTAACCTCGGGGCGAAGCAAGCGGGCGTTCGTTGCCAAGTAAACCCAGAAGTCCTTTTTCGCGGCATAGTAAATCACTTTGTGTACGAAGTCCGGGCGCAGCAGCGGCTCTCCGCCGGTGGGCGCCAACACGCGGCACGGAGTAGATTCCAGCCAATCGATGGCACGACGAGCTGTATTTTCGGTCATGCCTTTGACGCGATTGTCGTAAGACTAGCAGTAGTGACAATCCAAATTGCATTTCCACTCCGTGAACAGGTACGCAATGATTGGCTGAAAATCGCCCGGAAGAACGCGTGATTTGAAATATGGCACCATCCATCCGCGCATCGTCTGGAGGATGCGGGAAACCGGCCAGTGCCTTTTTCCGGTATTCAGCACTTGCTCGTGCGCGGCAATGTCAGTGGAGTCCAGTTCGTGCACCAGCTCCGGATGTTGAGGGAAAACCGGCTCGGGTAGCGCTGCAATCTCCTCACGGGCGTGGAGCACGGGCCGCTGCGAGGGCTGCAACAGGAGATTATGTAATGGTACGTCGAGACGAAAAGACTGCGTGGGAACCGTCGGGAGCGGTTGCTCCACCGTGGGCGTTTGTTCCATCGTGGGCATAGATGAGACCTCGACTTGAATAGATGTCGTGGCCACCTTTCACTGCCAGGGCACCGAAGGGGCCAGCGCTGGGAACCAATTCGTGCAGCATCTCCTGGGCCGAAGAGAAAGCTCTGCGGAAGGAAGGATGCTCCCCGGACTACAAAAGTTTAGATTGTCGAACTGCTGCTGTAGATACATCGATAAGGCAAAAAAAATATTTTTCCTTGCAGAGTTTTTTGTGCCTGTTTAAAGCGCCGATGCATCGCAAAATCAAGGGTCGGGCCACCCAGAGGATCCAGCCGAGCGTTCAGGTAAGGATTGTCCGTGCGGTAGCGGGTTCGGACGCTGCCCTTGGCTTTGCGGTTACGAGCGGGCCAGTAGTTGCGGAGCTGGTAATCGTCGCTATGGCTCGGCTGGAGAGCGAGTCGGAAGATTCGGCGTTACTTTGGGGACGAGAAACTCTTGAAAAACGTTAGCCACAGCAGTTTCGCCGATTCTGATGAGCGCGATTGAAAAAAGGACTCTCGCTCCGCTCCGCTGAGTTGATGGGTAGTAGGTATTTGCGAGAGCGCCGGTAGCAAAGGCTCCTCCAATATTTGAGAAGTTGGGCTCCGATCGTCCATTGTCGCCTTTACAGATGATTGCACTCGCGAGCGCGTGGAGCAGCCGGGAGCGCTTGCTGCCCCTGCCCTTGTAAAAATAGCGCGGATCCTGTTTCAGAATCGACGGTAAGACTGCGCTGCCGATGTAAGTGCCGGCCAAAACGTCCGCGTACGAGGCACCGTACCTCTTCGCGTAACCGCTGGCGCCTTGGCCATAACTTTTCCACTGATTGTTCGCCTGTTCGATTCCCGCCACGGCGCCAACTGCACTCAGCGTAAATGGATCCGACACCGACTTCCAAGCGAGTTCGAACTTCAGCTTTGCCGTGAGCGGATGCGGATGAGGTTCGTAGGTGACGAAGAAATTCGGAATGATGCCGAACATGCGTTGCTTCTCTTGCTCTTTGACCTCGTCCTCGGCAAGCTCGGCCGGCGTGACTCCCACGTGCACCTCAGTCACTTGCGTTGCGACAACCAGCATCACGTCCGGGAGGGTGTAAGCCTGGCCTGCACTAAGTGTTTCGTCGAGAGTCTGTGGCGCAAGGCCTGGTGACGTAACTGTCAGCTGAAACGGTCCGGGGGCAACATTCGCAAAGGAGAATTGCCCGTCGTCATCCGTCATCGCCTCCTGGGTTTGCGATTGCCCCTCACGCACGAGCGTCACGCGAGCTCCGCCAACAGCGGCTCCGGATTGATCAATGACCTTGCCGCCGATCGACCCAGGCATTTGCACATTCTTCTGCGCACTGAAGACGTCTTGGGTCGCCGTTGAATTTCCCGTTCCCGTGTCACCCGCTTGGCGTGGCGGCGCCTGCTGGCCTTTTGCAGGTGCAGACATCGTGGCGAGCAACAGGATCAGGATCAGCCAAAGAAAGTTGTCGCTCGTGAAGATGCCGCCCTTCCTCCATGAATTGACGGTCATTGCAGTTACGCCCTTGATTCAAGACTTCCGCGGTTGGGCTCGGCAGGAACCGCGGACAAACCTTCGGTTCGGACCGGGAGTCGTTCAAACTTTCACAAAGCTACATAGGCCCTGAGGAAACAGAAGCGATCCCTTGGTCACCCTAGATTAGATTTAGGAACCGAGCGAACCGGTACACGGAAAAACGGGAAGAAATTTGAGCGGCTATCAAAATTCGCAGCGCCCCTCTCGAGCCACGGCGCATCTAAATTAAATGGATCCAAGCTGCCTGGAACCAGGGAAACAGGCGATATGAGCCATTTCGTGCAACTCCGGTCCTGGTTGAAGCTGCTGTTCGCGGGTCTTGGCGGATTCGGATTGCTTCTTTCAACGTTCGTTGACTCCTCATTCATCCCTCTTCCACTGGTCTCGGACATACTCCTGATGGAGCTTTGCAGCCGCCATCCGGTGCGCATGGCGTATTATGTAGCGATGGCCGCGCTGGGCTCACTCGGTGGATGCGTGTGGATCTACTGGCTGGCTCGAAAGGGTGGGCAAGCCTACTATCGCAAAACACAAGGGCATGCTCCAGGCAGGGTTCGACGTCTGGTTCAAGAGTATCCGGCGGCGGCCGTTTTCTTCCCCGCGGTTGCCCCGTTCCCGGTGCCGTTCAAACCATTTGTAATCGCGCAAGGTGTTTTCCAGGTGCCATTAGGCACATTTGTCGTTGGGACGCTACTCGGGCGCGGCTGCCTGTTCTTCTTTGAGGGATACCTCGGCGCGCGCTACGGTGTGGCGGCGAAGGATTTTCTTTTTAGTCAGAAATGGGCTTCTCTTGGAATCCTTCTCACTCTTGTGGTTCTCGCTCTCGCGATTCACCGGCTGCCGATTTTCAAACGAACAGCGCAACCTCAGACCGACTGAAGTTCCGTGATGCGGCGCTCCAGTTCACGGGCGATATCATCCGGGTGGTCTTCGCGCGAGAAGCGGACAGGGGGCCCTATCGTCACTCGCACATGACCGGGTCGAGCGATTATCCGCTCGGTCTGCTTCAGGTCAAACAAGCCGTCCAAACGTATAGGGACAACCGGAATGTTCAATTGCTTGGCAAGCAGACCGATTCCGGAGCGAAAGTGAGCCATCTTGCCGTCCTCGGTGGTTCGGCCTTCCGGGAAAACGAGGATGTTCCAGCGGCGGTCTACAAGATTTCCTGCGAATCGGAAACTTTGCAGGAATCCAGATTGCTTCGGCAGTGGAAAGACGTTGAAGAGGCTCAAAGCAAGAAAATATCTCAGCCGCTCCACGAAGCGTTCGAACAGGTTCTTGGTGTTTGCCGGGCGACGCATTTCGGCAAGGCGCTCGCCGCGCATGGCAGTCGCCAACTTGTTGCGAAACCGCGCAGGCAGCGCCGGAAGAATCCAGGCAATGTCCAGATATGTGACGTGATTGGAGATGACAAGCACAGGCCCCTGCAATCCGCGCAAATTCTCGCGGCCGCGAATGCCGGGCGCAGCGAGAAGGTAGGTCGCAGGCCAGGCGAGTAGATAGTACACAGCAAACCGCAGGGCGGTGATGGCCCTGTGTTGCGGCCAGTGAGGGAAGACATACTCCGTCGTTGAAACCGTTCCCCGCACAACGAGTTTCTCGAGCTGGCCAATTGTGGCGGCGTCCTGGAATTGAACTTCATTCAAGCCCACCTGGTATCGGTCTTCCAAAACGCTCATCAGCTCGACGCGATCCAAGGAAGAAAGCTGCAAGTCAGCTTCGAGGCTCGTGTCCTTGGAGCCGGGCGGAACTGGACGTCCCGTAATTTGAGCGATCAAGCCCGCTAACGAATCTCCATTCCGACTGCTCCCTAGTTTGGCGCCGTTTTTCTTTTGAATGGCCTCGCGAATGCGAGGAAGAATGGGTTTTTGTGTTGGAGTCCTGGGAAAATCCGGCTCCGGCCACACAAGCCAGTGGCGGATCCTCTGATACTCGGCCAACGATTGATTGGCCTGTTCGACGGCTGATGTTGCGCTCGGTCCAGGGCTGCTCATCAGCAGAACCGCGCACGGCTCCGCATTACCATCGCGCTCGAGCCCGAGCACAACGCAATCTCGCACGCCCGGTTGACCGCGCAAAGCGTTTTCCAAGTCTTCCGGGTAAACGTTCATGCCAGCCGGCGTGACGATAACATTCTTTTTCCGGCCTTTGAAATATAGGCGGCCGTTTTCGTCCCGGTCCGCAACATCTCCCGTTCGGAACCAACCATCCGGTTCAGCTACGGACTGAATCTGTCCACCATGCTGGTATGCTTTGGCGACGCTCTCTCCGCGCACCAGAATTTCACCGTTGTCGTCAACACGAATCTCCATGCCTGGAAAGACTTTACCGATTGAGCCTCTTGCCGAACGAAAAGGGTGATTCAAGCTAATGAGCGAGGCTGTTTCGGTCATTCCGTATCCCTGAATAACCGCGTATCCGAGGCGATTCCAGAACGTTTCGGTCTGCTCCGGCAAGGCGGCTCCACCGGAAATAAAGGCCCAAAACTTCCAGCCGAAGTGTTGATGGACTCGCCGGAATCGCCACCAACGGCGGAGAAAGTGTTGCTTTTCCGCCAGCGCGAAATCCCTGCGAAATCTCTCTAGCTTTCCGTTACGTTCCTCACGGCGTTCTACTTCTCGCTCAAGAGATTCAATAAATCGGGGAACGGCAACCAAAACGGAAACGCGTTCTTGGCGGATGGTGTCTACCAAATCGCGTGGCTTTAGCGAATCCGTGAAAACAACCGTGGCCCGAAGCATCGGGGGAATGAAAACCCCTAGCATTTGGCCAAACACGTGGCTGAGCGGGAGGAGGTTCAGGAAACGGAGCGGATGAACAAGCCCTTCGTAGCGAAGGTATTTCTGGACTTCCTGTTCGAGGCGCTCGATGTTGGCCAGGATGTTTCCATGGGAGATTACAACGCCGCGAGGCTCCGCAGTGGTGCCGGAAGTGAAGATGATTTCTAGGGTCTCTGGACGCGAAAGCTGCGGCGACGGATAAGCGGAGGTGTCGTGCTTGGAAGTTGCTTCGGCAAGCGACTCGAAAGATAGAGAAGGAATTGATCCAACTTCCGGATGGACCTGCGCGCGAAACACCAACTTTGCCTTGACTTCCCGGCCGACACGCTCCGAAAAATCGACAGTCGAACCATGATCGATGGGCACTACGACCACACCGCGCAGCACACATCCCAGGAACCCGCAGATCCACTCCGCCGAGTTGTGACCCCACAAAAGAGCGGCATCGCCCTTACCCAAGCCGCGAAGTTCAAGCTCACGGGCCACGCGGTTGGCCTGAGCGGCGACCCGCCCATAGGTCCAACTCTCCATGCGATAGCCACGCTGCTGGCGCACAGCAACTTCTTCGCCGTTCCCCGTGTATTTCGCGAGGAAACTTAATAGTGACTCAGAGGCCATCTCGTACATCTATCTGACGGAAGATTTAAGCCGGTGCGCTTGCGCGACTTCCTATATTTGGATTGGCTTCGCACCCTATGGGATACACAGAAACAGTCGCCGTGATCGGCGCGGGGATTTCCGGGCTGGCTTGTGCTCATCGCCTGAAGCAGTTGGGGATGCGTACACGCGTCCTGGAAGCTACCGAACGCCCGGGCGGCATGATCGCCACGGTGCGGAAGGACGGCTTTCTTTTCGAGGCTGGGCCCCAGTTTCCCCGTTTTCCCCCGTCGGTATGGCAACTCGTGCGCGACTTGCAGCTGGAACGCGAGTTTGTAGCCGGTGACGCCAAAGCCAAGCGATACATATTCCGGCATGGCCGCCTCTATCTTGCCCCTTTCTCGCCGGGGGGCCTGATTGCGACGCAGTTGGTCGGGCTGAAATCCAAGCTGCGAGTTCTCACCGAGCCGTTTGGCTACTCGCACCCTCCGGATCAGGAAGAGAGCTTGGCCGATTTCGTGCAACGAAAATTTGGTGCGGAAATCCTGGACAATCTCGTGGACCCCATCATCTCCACGGTCTTTTTGGGCGATGCCCACAAAATGGGTATGGCGAGTGCTTTTCCTGCCCTTGTGGACTGGGAACGGAGCCAAGGAAGCCTTGTGCGGGGAGCCCTCCACGCCCGCACATCCACACAAGACAATTCGAAACCAGTCGGTTCTTCGCAACCCTTTGCTCCCCGCAAAGACGCAAATCGCGAAACCTTGCGCGTCACCGATGCACTGCCAACTCTCGGCACTTTCCGCTCCGGAATGGCAACTCTTCCAGAAAGCCTGGCGCAAGAGTTGAAGGCGGAGATCACCTACAAGGTGGCTGTCGAATCAATCGCGCTGTCGCGGAAAGATGCCGGAGCGACAAAGCCAGTATGGCAAATCTGTTTGTCTGGTGGCGAGCAAATCACGGCGCAATATTTGGTCTTGGCTGTCCCGGCTCACGTTGCCGCTAGATTGCTGGAAACGAGCGCTCCTCAGCTGGCTTCGCACCTTAAAGACATGGAATACGCACCAATCTGCGTGGTCTCTTCGGCTTACGAGAGGTCCCAGGTCGCAAACCGTCTAGACGGATTCGGCTTCATGGTTCCGCGGCGCGAAGGCCTGAATACCATTTGCACGTTTTGGAATTCTTCACTGTTTACAGGGCGCGCGCGCGAAGGAACGGTTTTAGTCACCAGCTTTGCAGGGAGAGAAACCAACAGCAATCTAGGCCCGGCGAGTGAAGAAGAGTGCGCTCGAACCGTCACGGCCGAGAACGCACGCATCCTCGGAATCTCGGGTGAGCCAGTGGCCCGCCTGGTCTGGAGAGAGCCGCGCGCGCTGCCGCAATACAACGTCGGGCATGCACGGCGAGTTGCAGAAATTGGCCGAATTTTGCGCGAGCTTCCCAATCTCTCTCTCGTGGGCAACTTCCTCAAGGGGCGGTCTATCGGCGACTGCGTCGATGTTGCATATCGTATCGCCGAAGATTTGTATAGCCAACTCCGGCGTGAGGACATCTAAAAGGTGGGCTTGCTCCAGGGGGATGGGAACTTGCTTCATTTCCTAGCTTGGTTTGTCGTCTGCGCTTTGATTGCTGTTTTGCTGGGCGCAATGTATCAGACAGCAGGAACGCGCCGGGATCGCAAGCGCTTTCCGCCTCCGGGGAGATTGGTCGATGTGGGCGGTCATCGGCTTCATCTTCTCGAATCGGGAAGCGAGGGCCCGACGATTGTGCTGGAAGCGGGGCTCATGTCCACGGTGCTGAGCTGGAGCAGTCTCCAGCGCGAGTTGGCGGAATCTTACCGCGTGGTCAGTTACGACCGTGCCGGACTAGGCTGGAGTGAACTAGGTCCGATGCCGCGAACGGCGGAGCGCATCGTCGATGAGCTTCACGCTCTGCTCCACCGGGCGGCCATTCCTCCGCCGTACATCCTGGTAGGTCACTCTTTCGGCGGCTTGACCACGCCCTTATTTGCCACAAGCTTTCCGGAAGAAACAGCGGGCCTGGTGCTAGTGGATCCTGTTGTACCGACAGAGTGGAATCCGCCTTCCGCACACGATCGCAAACTCACGCGGATCGGCGCGAAAGTGTGCCGGCGCGCCGCGCTGCTCTCGCGCATTGGCGTCCTGCGTTTCCTGGCTTATCTGCTGACCACGCCGGCAGCAAAGCTAGCCGGTCACCTTGTTCGACTCATCGGCCGCGACGCTCCGGAGGAATCCGCATCTGTTTCAAGCCCGTGGTTCGCGGCCCTACCAGCAAACGAAAAAGCGATGGCCTCAGTTTTTTGGGTTGAGGAGAAATTCGCTCTGACCATCGCGAGTCAATTGGAAAACTTTCCGGTGAGCGCCGCACAGGCTTCTAAACTCAGTTGCACCGGCGATATGCCTGTGGTGATTCTCTCCGCGCGCACGGCGGCGGAGCGCCGGCGTAAGGAACACGCAGCAATCGTCAGCCGCCTGCCTCTTGGAAGTTATGTGGTCGCGGAAGAAAGCAATCATTGGATCATGCAAGACGAGCCTGAATTGGTGATTCGGGCTATCGAGAGAGTTGCCGAATTGTCGCAGGAACTTGTGACGCATCCCGCGTGACGATCTGTTCGGACGAGAAGCACGCGTGGAAAAGTACTTAGAAAAGGAGGGTGGTAAGCCGTGACAATCCAGGTTGAGCGGTCGAAAAGATGGGCCGTCGTCGTTTTCCTGTTGGGAGCAACTTCAGGGGCATCGACTGCGCAAAGCCAGAGCTTCACCGCTAAGACGCCTGAGGAAAGGTCCGGATCGAGCTACGGCGTTCCAATGGCCCTGAAGGGCGAAGACATCATTGCAAAAATGCTGGAGCACAACCGCGTGCGAAACGAGCACTTGCAACGGTATTCGGGTGTACGAACCTACGAGGTCAGAAACCTTCAAGGGAAACTGGCGGCCCAGGAAGTGGTACGCGTGGCCTACGAGGCGCCCGGCAAGAAGACCTTTAACAGGTCATCCGAAAAAGGATCAGGAATTGTGCGCCACCTGGTGTTCGACCACCTGCTTCAAAGCGAGGGCGAGACGTCTTCTGGCCGCGAGCATCACGACAGCGCGATCACCGAGGCCAACTATGCGTTTGAGCTGGCCGGCGAGGAGGATGTCGGCCCGTACCATTGCTTCGTTCTCACGGCCACTCCGAAGCGCAAAGATAAATATCTGTTCGAAGGCAAAATATGGATCGATGCGCTCGACTTCGCAATCGTGAAAATCGCGGGCCATCCTGCAAAGAAACCGTCTTTCTGGATCAATCGGGCGGACTTCGTCCGCGAATATCAGAGAATCGATGGTTTTTGGCTGCCCTTGAGAGACCAAACGTTCGTGGAAGTGAAGATGTATGGGCGAAAGGTCTTCACCATCGATCACCAGCAATACGTCATAAATCCTGCAAATCCTGTTCAAGAAGAGACCCGAGACGTAGGTGACCCGGAGCAACGATATCGTTAATCTCCGGGCTCACCTGTTCAGTCTCTCGAACTACCACTCGTTGTAGGGAGTGTTGTCGAAGGGTGAGACACGGGGCGAATTTGAATGCACGTCCACCATGCCTGTGGTGGTCTGGTCGGGGCTCAGAACCACGCTGTCGAACTGAGGCACCCAATCCTTAGCGTTGGTCATGGGGTCTGTTGGGACCGAGCGAAGATAGCCCGCCTGATATAAGTCGTCAACGGATTGCGGGGCGGCTTGCTTGTCCAGCGTGTAATTGTCGATGGCGTCGCGTATGGTGCGAAGATCGGTTTTCAACACCGATTCCCTGGAATGCTGGACGACCTTGTCATAGCGAATCACGGCGATGCCAATGAGAATCAAGATGATGGACATGACGATCATCAACTCAATCAGCGTGAATCCGAGATTGTTCCTGCCCTCGAGACTGTTCCGCTCCGGCCGCGTGGTAACCCGATTGTGCAATTGAATCTTCACCTTAAGTTCAACCTCCTATTACCAGTCCGAATACTTCGTGCCGTCCATGGCCGTCCCGGTGGATTGGGAATACACATCAAAAACGTCCTTGCCGCTCCAACGCGTCGAGTCTGGTTCGTCTTGGACGGCCCGCAGGCCCCAGTCGGCGCGCCCAGTCATGGGGTCAATCGGAATTTTCCGCAAAAAAACAATCTTCTTGTCACCGTTGTTCCCCAGCTTCACGCCGCTGACGAGCGTCTCTAGATCGGGCGGATAACCTTCGGTGCCTATTTCGACGTGGATTGCCTGGTGGTCCGCGGCGTCCTTGTAACGATCGATGGCATCGCGGACTTCATCGAGGTTGTGGCGCAGGATCGCTTCTTTCTCGCGGACCACAGCGTATTTGGCGATCGGCAGAGCTGCGGCAGACAAAATCAGCAGGATCGAGCAAGTCAGAATCATCTCAAGAAGAGTCAATCCCGCTTGCGAGTTGTCTCGCGGCCACCCAGTACGCGGTCGAGTTTGCAAATAGAGAAGCATCTCTCCCTACAGTAAATCAAAACGTTTCGGAATGGGTTCCTTTAAATGAACTACTGCTGAACTTGTAACGTTGCTTCGCTGCTGACCAGCGGAATGGGCTTCTGCTGCGAGTCTTTGGCGTTCACCTGGACAATGGACAAGTTCGTGGAGCCGGCCGCCAAGGCCTTCACGACCACGCCGATGAGTGTGCCGCTGCCGCTGACGCCGGGAGTGCTGGGCGGACGCGTAGCGGAAATAATCGCCTGGCCTTTGTCCTTGAGGACCTGCCAGGGAATCGCGATGACCTGCGAGCCGCCGCCAGAGAGGAAGCCGCCATGCTGCACTTCTTCCACGCTGATGACTTTGGGGTCGTACTGCAAGAGCAACGGGATCGAATAAAGATCGTTTACGTTTTCGACGACCACGCCCAAGGTAGCGGTCTGACCGGCCTTGAGAGTGAGAGTCTGAGGTTCGAAACGAATCTTAGCAACTGCGCCACCCGGCTGCGCCTGTGGAGCCTGCGAAGATGGTGCCGCCGCGCCCGGGGCCGTTGGATTCATCGTAGGTTGCGGCATTTGCAGCGGCTGTTGAGGTTGCGTAGGAGGAGGTGCCTGTGGGGTAGGTTCCTGTTGCGGCGTGCGCAATTCGCTCTCGCGCCGCGTTTGCACCGCGGTTTCTGTTCCGGAGAGCAACGGTTGCAAATTGGCTTTTGTCAAATAAGGCATGCGCACGATGTGGGGAGTCAAAACGATCAGCGTCTCGTCTTCCTGGTGGTCCACCTTGGTATCGGCGAAAAAGTGGCCGAGAATAGGGATCCTTGCGACACCGGGCCATCCACTTATGCTTTTTGTGTCCGTGCGCTCAATCAGGCCGCCCAGGATATTGGTCTCGCCCTCTTTGAGCCGGATGTCGTGCTCGATGGTCTTCGAGCCGATCACCGGCTGTGAAATGCCCCCGATATTCACGGTGCTTAACTGGGAGGATATCTCAATGCGCAGTTTCAGGGTGACTTCATGGTTCGGATGCACACGCGGGGTTACGTCGACGTTGACACCAACGTCCAGGTACGTGAACTGCGTGTTCACGAGAGGGTTGACGAAGCCCGCACCGCCCGTGCTGCCAACACCCACGCCTGCCTGAAAGCTTCCAGTGGCTACCGGAATGCGCTGGCCAATCTTGAGCTTGGCCGTTTGGCCATCTACGGAGCGAATTTCCGGATTCTGAATGATCTTTGTGTCCGCGTCACTTTCCACAAGGTTGAGGGTGAGGCTCGGAAGCGTGACGCTAAAGCTGTTGGGGTTGAGACGTCGAAAGGTATCGAACGTTATCGGATTGCTTGTGGTGGTTCCGCCGGAGGTTGTCGTGCCGTTCGTAACCGCGACAGTGGCTTGCGAACCGGGTTGAATGCCAAATTCGCGGAGCCGGTCCTTGCTGACTTGCAGGACTTCGACCTGCACGACGACTTCGGGCTTGGCTTTATCAATGTCGTCAATCAGTTTTTGAACCAGCATCAGCTTGTCGGGCGTGTCGCGGATGATGATGGCGTTTTGCGCGTTGACCTGCTGGACGCGCTTCAAGTCGAACAATTGTCTCAGCCCGGTCATGATTTCCGTGATGTCCTGCGGCTGAGTAACGTTCGAAAGATAGAATGTGCGCACCACTTCCTCTTCGTAGTCACGGCGTTTCGCGATCTGGTCGGGAATAACCAGGAGCGTGTTTTCCGTCACCGGCTTGATAAACGCTTTGCTTTCGAGCGACGCGATTTCCAGCGCCTGCTCCAGCGTGACATTGTTGACTTCAAAATGGATGCGGCGGGCAGGGAAGTCGGGGTCAAAGATCATGGTAAGGCCGGCGTACTTCCCGATAGTCTCAAAGACGATTTTGGCGTCGTTGTCCATCTTCATGCTGATGGGCGTCCGGGTAAGCGGCTTGATTTCCGGCGGGAGAGATGCAAGCGGCTGCTGATTGTGGTCGGTGGGAGCTTCGGATTGCTTCGGGTGGTCCCTTTCCGCAATCATATCCACGGTACGCTTCAATTCCTGCTCGGCTATGGAACTGGAAGGGTCGGCGACGAACGCCTTCTGGAATTCAAGGGCGGCGCCGTCCAGTTCGCCTCTCTTTCGCATCTCCAGGCCGCGCTTTATGTGGTATTCGCCGGCATCAAATCGCGCCTGGTGCAGCCTGATCTTGAAGGTTGCGTTTTGGGGATCAGCTTTGACGGCTTTTTCGTAGTACGCGACAGCCACATCGTAGTCCTGGAGGTTTTGTGCCTTCAAACCTTGGTTATATTCGTCGCCGCCCTTTGGGCATCCGGCGGCGACCAGGCCGAAACTCACACAAAGGATTAGGGTTCCCCACTTTTGCTGCATACTCTCTCCGAGGCCTGGGATTTAGCTTTTTGAAGTCTAACACTCGCATTAGACGTGCGGCAAGGTCACAGAGGTTGACTGGCCTCTAGGGCACAATACCGATTTTTGAAGCCGTTTTCACCCGAGGGTGACAACTTTTTCTACTGCGGCTATGATGGACGGTCGTGGCGAAACCTACAAAGAAATCTGCGAAGGGTGCCAAACCCGGCGAGCAAATTGTGGCGCAGAACCGCGCCGCCTCGTATAACTATCATATTCTTGAGAAACATGAGGCAGGTCTGGTCCTCCATGGCACCGAAGTGAAGGCCCTCCGCGAAGGGAAGGCCAACATTCGGGACGCTTATGTTGATTTCCGCCCGAACGGCCCCTGGCTGGTTAACGCACACATTGCACAGTACTTACCTGGCGGTCCCTGGAACCATGAGCCGCTCGGGGCACGGAAACTGCTGCTTCACAAGAACGAAATCCACAAACTTTCGGGCCGCGCCGAGTCTAAAGGGTTGACGGTCATTCCCTTGCGAATCTACTTCCGCAACAGCATCGCCAAGGTAGAGATCGCGCTGGTGCAGGGCAAGAAGGCTTGGGACCGCCGCGCCGACGAGCGCGCCAAGGAAGCTCGCAGGGAAGTGGAAGAATCCATGTATCGCAATCGGAGGCGATAAAGCAATCATGCAAATCACGCTGGAGAGTAAGCCGTTCGCAGGAATCGAAACGGAGGCCCTGGTTTCGTATGTGTTTGAAGAGACCGACCCAATCCAGGGGCGCGTTTCCGAGATTGACAAACTCGCGGGCGGGTTGCTCGGGAAACTGGCGAAGAGCGGCGAACTGACCGGCAAACCACTGGAGTTCACGCTGATTCATGCACCCGCGGGATTGAAAGCGGCGCGATTGCTTTTGGTCGGGGCGGGGAAGAAGGAGCAATTCAATTCGGCCACGCTTCGGAGGATTGGCGGCGCTGCGCTGCGTTATTTGAAGGCGCGGTCAATTAAGAATTTCGCGCTCGTGGTGCGGGAAGGCGGCGCAACAGAGGAATCCGCGCAAGTAGTCACCGAGGGAGTTCTGACTGCCGATTTCGAACCGGACAAGTACAAGACCGACAAGAAGAGCGACAAGAGAATCGAGAGTGTGACGATTGCTGGCTATTCGGACTCAGAGCGCGGGCGGGGCGAAAAAGGCCTGGCCAAGGGCCGCATCATTGCGGATTCACAGAATTTTGCCCGGGATTTGGTGAACGAGCCTTCAAACAAAATGACGCCTACGATTCTGGCGCAAAAAGCGGAGGCAATGGCGAAGGCGGCGGGCCTATCGGTTGAAATCCTTGATGAAAAGAAAATCGCGGCGTTGAAGATGGGCGCGCTGCTCAGCGTGGCGCAAGGCAGCGTCGAGCCGCCTCGGATGATGATCATCACTTACAATCCACCGACGGCCAAGCCGGGCGCACCGGTGATTGGCTTGATTGGTAAAGCCGTAACGTTTGATACCGGGGGAATTTCCATCAAACCGGCCGATGGCATGGAAAAAATGAAGTACGACATGGCCGGCGGCGCGACCATGATCGGCGTCATGCGGGCTCTGGCTTCGCTAAAACCTGGTGTCAAAGTGATTTGCGTGGTGCCGTCCACGGAAAACATGCCGGGCGGCCGTGCGCAGAAGCCGGGAGACATCCAGACGGCTATGTCCGGCAAGACCATTGAAGTGCTGAACACTGACGCCGAGGGCCGGCTGATTCTTGCTGACGGCGTGCATTATGCGAAGCAGCTTGGCGCCACGCACTTGATTGATGCGGCCACGTTGACGGGCGCGATCGTCGTCGCCCTTGCGGGCGTGAATGTCGGCGTTTTTGGATCGGACCAGTCGTTTACGGACAAGCTGTTGGCCAGTGCGAAGGCGGCGGGCGAAAGAATGTGGCAAATGCCGATGGACGACGAGTATCGCGAGTTCATCAAGGGTACGGTGGCCGATATTCAAAACATCAGCAGCGGGAAGGGAGCCGGGGCCACCATTGGTGCTATGTTCATCAAGGAATTTACCGGCGATTCCCCCTGGATTCACCTGGACATCGCGGGAACGGCGTGGAATGACGATGCCAAGCCGTGGCTCGCCAAAGGCCCCACCGGCGTGGCCCTGCGTACGCTCGTGCATCTGGTCATGTCGTATTAGGTTTCCCTGGTAGGGGCGCAGCTTGCTGCGCCCCAATTGGGCAAGATTGCTACATTTTTTCCGGGGCTTCGATTCCGAGCAAACTGAGGGCGCGGACCAGTTGCGTTTCGACCAACTCCGTTAATTGCAGTAGGAATGCGCGTTTCTGCTCATCGGTTTCAGAAAGAATGTGATGCTTGTGGTAGAAGTTGTTGAACGACTGCGCCAGCTGAAACGCGTATTTGGCGACGAACGCCGGCTCCTGCGTAACAATGGCAGCATCCACGGAATAGTCAAGCGATCCCGCGCCCAACAATAATTCCCACAAATCAGCAGTATCGGCCCCGGAAAGAAAGCGGCCGGCAGAATCCGCATCCAACTTTGCTGTGTGCGTTTCCACTTCCGCGCCTTTCCGGCGAATGCCACGAATCCGCACGACAGCGTATTGGCAATAAGGCCCGGTTTCGCCTTCGAAACTCAGCGCGTCCTTGAAGTCGAAAGCGATGATCGAATTGCGCGTCACTTTCAGCAGGAAGAATCGCAGCGCTCCCACGGCAATGGCGTGAGCGGTGCGCTTTTGATCTTTCTCGCGCATTTCCGGATGCCGCTGTTGGACTTCCCGCAGAGTCGCCTCTTCGAGTTTGTCCATCAAGTCGTCCGCTTTGACTCCGAACCCTTTGCGGCCGCTCATGTCCACAAACGGGCGCTTGGCATCTTCCGGAGAAAGTTCATAGCCCATTTCCGTGGCGCAGCGAGGAGTCAGCACGACAAAGGAATAAGACAAGTGGATGGAATTTTTGGCAGCCTCCGAGTGACCGAGACGGCGTAAACCTTCGGCGACGACGTCCTGTGGATAAGCCTGACGCGCATCAATCACGTTATAGACCTTTGCCGCAGCTTCGCCAAAGTGCGGCGCGTCGGGCTCGCTTTTTCTGCTCGTCGTAGCCCAAACCGTCTGGCCAGCGGGCGGGCCCGGCCATTTCTGGTAGCAGAAATCTTTTCCAAGCAGGCCAAATTTCCAGAGCTGGTAGGCGATGTCTTTTCCGACGTACGTTACCGTCCCATTTGAACGCACAATGATTTTGTCCTGCTCGTTCTCGTCTTCTTCCTCGGAGGTCTTTTCCTTTACTTCCTTTGCCTCCTTAAGTTCCTGCTCCCACGGCAAAACCCAGCACCCCTTCATCTTCCCGGTTTCGACAAAGTGAATAGCGCCGGATTTCTTGAGCATCTCGAACGCGGTATCCCAAAACTTCAAATGCAGGATTTCGCTCTCGCGCGCCAGCAAATCGTAATGAATGTCCATGCGCGCCATGGTGTCCAGATGGCAGGTCACGATAGCGTCGGCCACGACTTGAGCCACTTCTGCGTCCTCGCCGCGGTTCTCTTCGATGGCCTTTAGAGTTTCCCCGCGGAGCTTGGCCGCGCGCGCCGGGTCTTCCGCGAAAAAGTTTGTGGCTTTCGCGTAAAGATCCCAGCAGTAATGGTCAAATTTAGGCTCGCGAGCGAGCATCATCACGTTGGTGGCGGTCCGCTGCTCCATACGGAGAAGCCCGATGACCACGTCTGCGACCTGCACGCCCGTATTGTCGATGTAGTTTTGAATCTGCACGCGTGTACCCGCATGCCTCAGGATGCGAACCATGGTGTCGCCGAGTACCGCGTTTCGCACGTGCCCGATGTGCGCCGCTTTGTTCGGATTGATGCTGGTGTGCTCGACGATGATTTTCTGGTGCGAGCCTTCCGCTGCTCGACGAGTCGCGCCTGCCTCCCTCTGCGCCCTCTCCCAAAATGCGCTGCGGTCGAAGTAGGCGTTCAAGTATCCGCCGCCAGCGACCTCCACGCGCGCGATGCCTTCGATCTTGCCCAGGGCGGCAGCGATTTCCTGGGCCATCTGCCGCGGAGCTTTTTTCAGCCACTTGGCCAGCTCAAAACACACTGGCGACGCCGCCTCGCCCATATCGAGCTTCGGCGGGCGATTCAGCACAATCTTAAGCTCCACGCCGTACTTTTCACGTATGTGTGAAGCCAGCGCCTCGCTTAATCTCTTTGCCAGTACCTGATACACGAGTCCTCTAGGTGAGCCTGCACCCGATTGGAATCACGCCAGTATAGGAGATGCCCGCGACGGGGGTCAAAGACGGCCGCGCAGCAACGCCGTTTGACAGTGCATGCCTCCGCCGATAGTATCAATTTGAATCCGACGGAGTGACAATTCCGGCTTGAAGTCCTACCGTTCGGCGGTTCTCCCATGAAACTGGCGTATTTTGACTGTTTTTCCGGCATTAGCGGCGACATGACCCTCGGCGCACTGGTGGACGCAGGTTGTCCGGTCGAGCATCTGCGCTCGGAGCTTCGCGGGTTGCAAGTCCCGGGTTGGGAGCTTGCCGAGGAAAAAGTCTGGAAAAACGGGATGGCCGCGACATATGTCAAGGTGAAGACGGAGGATCAACAGAAGCATCGGTCCCTCAGCGCGATTCTGGAAATTCTGAAGAATTCGCAGCTAGCGGAGCCGGTGCGTGAGCGCGCCGCCGCGATCTTCACGAAGCTTGGCGAAGCCGAAGCGCGCGTACACGACGTGCCGCTTGAAAAAATTCATTTTCATGAAGTAGGCGCGGTAGACGCGATCGTGGATATCTTTGGCGCCTGCGTTGGCTTTCACTTCTTGGGCATCGAGAAATTTGCCTGCTCCGCGCTGAACGTCGGCAGCGGCACGGCAAAAATGGCTCACGGCTTTTTGCCGGTGCCAGCGCCTGCTACGGCAAATCTGCTGCAGGGGAAGCCGACGTATTCGAACGGCGTGCAGAAGGAGCTTGTAACGCCTACTGGTGCTGCGATTGTGGCGACGCTTTGCGATTCCTTTGGACCGCAGCCGCCAATGCGTGTAAGCGCAATTGGCTACGGCGCGGGCACCACCGATTTGGAAGATCAGCCGAATGTCGTGCGACTGATGATTGGCGAAGCGGCCGAGAAGACGGTTCCGGGCTTCGAAGAGGAGATCGCGGTCATCGAAGCCAATCTCGACGATATGAATCCGCAGATCTACGGCTACTTTCTGGAAAAGGCTTTGGCTGCAGGCGCGCTGGACGTGTACACCACGCCGGTGCAGATGAAAAAGAATCGTCCCGGCACTTTGCTCACAATTTTGTCCAAGCCGCACGACACGCAGGATCTGATGGCGCTGATTTTTGCGGAGACCACCACGCTCGGAGTGCGCACGTACCGCGCGCAGCGCCGCACTTTGCCGCGCGAATTCGTCAGCGTCTCCACCGATTTTGGCGACGTGCGCATCAAAATTTCCCGCGCGAACGGCCGCATCTTGCACGTCGCGCCGGAGTACGACGATTGCCGCAGGCTGGCGGTCGAGAAAAATGTGCCGCTGAGGCGCGTCATCAGCGAAGCGTTGCGACGCTATGAGCAAGGATCCTAGCTGGCTTGCCGAGTGCGTCGGAAGCTCCTAAGCCCTCTACAATCATTGGTTTGGTGCGGGAGAGGTGGAGTTCGCCGAGCTAAAGAGAAGCCGTAAGCTAGCGTACTTTGCAGGTTGCGCCGGCCCACCCAAAGACCGGCGAAGGGCGCCACCCAGCAGGGTTTTTTGGAGCCTCCGAGAGGTCGAGAGTGGCGAGGAAAGAACGGAACAATGCTTAAGAAGCCAAAATTCTATCTGACCACGCCGATCTATTACACGAACGGCCTGCCGCACATCGGCCACACCTACACCACGGTCGTGGCGGACACGATTCGCCGCTACAAACGCATGCGCGGCTATGAAGTGGTCATGACCACGGGCACGGACGAACATGGCGTGAACGTGGAGCGCGCAGCGAAAAAGGCCGGGATGGCGGAATCTGAGTTTGTCGCCAGAATGGCAGCGGCGTGGCGCGCGCTGTGGGACGAGCTTGGACTCAGTGCGGATGAATTCGTGCGCACGACGGACTTGCGGCACGTTCGAACGGTGCAATGGCTGTTTCGGCTTTGTCGCGAGAATGGTTACGTCTACAAGGGCCAATACACCGGCCAATACTGCATTTTTGACAACGCTTTTGTGAATGACGCGAAGCCGGGTGACAACTGTCCCGATTGCGGCCGCCCGACCGAAACCATCACCGAAGAAAACTATTTTTTCAAGCTCTCCGCGTTTCAGAAGCCGCTGCTCGATTTTTACAAAAAGAATCCCGATTTTATCCAGCCCGAAACGCGCCGCAACGAGATTGTAAGTTTCGTCGAAGGCGGCCTCAAGGATCTCAGCATCACGCGCACGACGATTCGTTGGGGTATTCCCGTTCCCGGCGAAGAGCCGCACGTATTTTATGTTTGGTTTGACGCGCTGACAGCCTATCTCAGCGCTGTGGGCGGCCCGGAATTCGAACGGCGCGGCATGTGGCCGGCGGATTTGCATTTGGTAGGCAAAGACATCATTCGGTTCCACTCGGTTTACTGGCCCGCGTTTTTGATGGCGGCGATGCAGCCGGTGCCGAAACAAGTGTGGGCGCACGGCTGGTTCCTGATGGACGCCGCCAAAATGAGCAAGTCCAAGGGCAATGTGGTTTTGCCGCGCCCGATTGCCAACATGCTGGGCATGGATGCGTTGCGGTATTTTCTTCTGCGCGAAGTGGTGTTCGGCCAGGACGGAAATTTCAGTTATGACGCGTTGGTCACGCGCTATAACAGCGACCTCGCGAACGGCCTCGGCAACTTGGCGAGCCGCACGGCCGCGCTGATCGAGAAAAATTTCGGTGGGAAGATTCCTAAACCGGGCCCCCTATTGTCGCCGGATGTCGCGCTCGCTGAGGGAGCCTCCTCCGCCATCGGGGAAGTGCTTGGACGTTATGATACGCTCGATTTCGCGCGCGCTTTGGAATGCATCTGGTCGGTCATCGCTTTCGCGGACAAATATCTCACGACCGAGCAGCCGTGGGCGCTGGGCAATTCCGAGGAAGAGCAATCGCGAAAGGCTACGGTTTTGTGGACTACGGCAGAGTTGCTGCGGATCGTGACGGTACTAGCTCATGCAGTTTTGCCGGCGAGTACGGAAAAGGTGTGGACTCTTCTGGGGCTGCCGGGTTCCGTTGCAGCAGTCGAGCTGGACGGACTTCGCTGGGGCCAATTGACACCCGGGAAGCAATTGGGTCCAGCGCAAACTTTGTTCCCGCGCGTGGATAAGAGCGAAGCGATAGAAAGGATAGAAGCGATGGCAAATGAAGAATTGAATCCGGCACCGGGCGCGCCGCCAGCGAAGCCTGCGTCGAGCCCAACTTCGGGCGGAGCTGGTGTCGCCGCGCAAGCTGCTCCCGAGAAAATCGGCATCGAGGATTTTGCGAAAGTCGAGATGCGCGTCGGGCAGATCAAATCAGCGGAGCGAATTGTCGGCGCGGACAAGCTGCTGAAGCTGACCGTTGATATCGGCACGGAGATTCGGCAGATTTGCGCGGGAATCGCGCAATACTACGAGCCGGAAAAACTCATTGGGCGCAAGGTCGCGGTGGTCGTGAATCTCGCTCCGCGCAAGCTGCGCGGCGTCGAGTCCAACGGCATGATCATCGCCGCTTCGGTTGGTCCCGAAGGACGGCCGGTCCTCGCAGGCTTCCCCGACGAAGACGTGGAAGTCGGCGCTCGACTCAAGTAGGGATTCCCTTGTTGGGGCGCAGCATGCTGCTGCGCCCCACAAAGAGGGCAGACCAGGCTAGACGATGGAATTGATTGACTCGCATGCGCACATCGATTTTCCGCAATTTGCAGAAGACCGCGCTGCCATGCTCGAACGTGCGCGAGCGGCGGGTGTAACAACACTTCTGGCGATTGGCACTGGTCCCGGACCTGAAAAGCTCGACTCTGCATTGCCTTTCGCCGAACAACACGATTGGATCTATGCGACTGTCGGCATTCACCCTCACGAAGCCACGGAAGTGACGCCTGGCCATCTTGATGAACTGTCGAACCTAGCGAAGCATCCCAAGGTCATTGCCTGGGGCGAAATCGGCCTCGATTATTTCTACGACCACTCGCCGCGGGAAACACAGCGCAAAGTCTTTCTCGAGCAAATGGCGCTGGCGGCGCGAGCAAAGCTCCCCATCATCATCCATTGCCGCGACGCCTGGGCGGATTGCATGAACATGCTGGAGGAGCATTGGAAACCCACAGGCCTCGGCGGCATCTTGCACTGCTTCAGCAGCACAGTCGAAGACGCGCGCCGCGGAATCGGCATGGGCTTCCTGATTTCCTTTGCGGGGAATTCGACTTATCCGAAAACACAGGATCTTCGCGACGTTGCAAAGGCTTTGCCGCTGGAGAAAATTCTGATTGAGACGGACTCTCCGTATCTGGCGCCACAAGCTTACCGCGGCAAGCGCAACGAGCCCGCCTACGTTGCCGAAGTAGCGCGCATGCTTGCGAGTGTGAGAGACTTGTCGCCGGACGAAATTGCCGCCACGACTTCGGAGAATTTCAGGCGGCTGTTCCATCTTGCCCAGCCGCAGGGGACCACGGCTGCCAAAAACAGGAACTAGATGGAGGCCAGGAGGAAGGCCATCGCACTGCTCACGGTGAAAGAGGTTTTTGATCTCGTTCGCGACGACCTCGCTCTGGTGGAAGACGAGCTTGCCCGTCAAAGCGATGCAGCGTTTCCAGCCGTGTCAGAGGTTGCCGCGTACTTGCTCGGCGGCGGCGGAAAGCGCCTGCGTCCGGCGCTCCTGCTTCTTTCGGCGAATTACGCGGGACGAAAAGACCTCAGCGCCATTCGCCTCGCAGCAGTGGTCGAGTTGCTGCACAGCGCCACGCTGATTCATGACGATGTGATTGACAGTGCCGGCACGCGGCGCGGGCGCCCTTCGGCGAATGCCCGGTGGGGAAATCATCGCAGCGTGCTTACGGGCGACTGGCTTTATATGCAGTCGTTTCAAATGGCGCTGGAAGAGCGCAACTTCCACATTCTCGATATCCTCATTGACCTGACGCAGAAAATGGTGGAAGGCGAGTTAATTCAGCTTGAGAAGATCGGCCGCATCGACGTGACCGAGGAAGATGCGTTGCGACTGGCCACCTATAAAACAGCCTGCTTGTTCAGCGGCTGTGCGCGTTTGGGCGCGGTATTGGGGCGGCTCGAGGACGATGAAGAACACGCACTGGCGGAGTACGGAAGAAACGCGGGGTTGGCGTTCCAGTTGGTGGACGATTTGCTGGACTTCACTGCTTCCGCGCAGCAATTGGGGAAGCCCGTATTGAGTGATTTGAAAGAAGGCAAAGTCACGTTGCCTCTGATTTATGCCATGGAAAACGGCCATCGCGAGGCGCGTGAACTCATTGCACGCGTGCTCGCGGAAAAGGAGTTTGCTTCCGTGCGGCCGGAGACGATCGTTTCGCTGGTGCACGACTCAGGCGCGCTCGACCGGGCGCGCTGCCTGGCGCAAGACTACGCGCAGCGGGCCAAAGCTTGCCTCAACGGCCACCGCGACTCAGAATATACACGCGCTCTGGCTACGCTTCCCGATTTCATTCTTGAACGCGAAAATTGAGTGTAAAGCTTTGTAGTGGCGCAGCGTGGTGCGCCAATCTCTCGAAAGCCCCAACGTTAAGTCAGAAGCAAGAAAGATCCGAATCCGCGAAATGAAATCTATTCTTCCCTTCAAACTTGTTTACCACGAACGCTACGATCTCAACCTCGGCGCGCACGTTTTCCCCTCACAAAAATTCCGTCTGATTTACGAGATGCTTCTGCACGAGGGTTTGGCTAGGGAAGCGGATTTTCTCCGGCCCGACCCAGCCAGCGATGAAGACATTTTGCGTGTGCACACCCCCGACTGGGTGCGCAAGCTGAAAACCGGCACGCTCAAGGCTAGCGACGTCATGCGCTTGGAAGTTCCGTATTCGCCGGAAATGGTGGAAGCAGTGTGGCTGGCGGCCGGGGGAACGATCCTCGCCGGCCAAATGGCGCTTCGGGATGGATTTGCTTCGAATCTCAGCGGCGGTTTTCATCACGCGTATCCCGACCACGGCGAAGGCTTTTGTGCGATTCATGATGTGGCCGTAGCGATCCGAAAGCTGCAGGCGGACGGCGCCATCAAAAAAGCCGTCGTCGTGGATACGGATGTGCACCACGGGAACGGCACCGCGGCCATTTTTCGAAACGATCCGACAGTGTTCACCCTTTCGATCCATCAGCTGAACAATTATCCCGGGCACAAGCCGCCCTCGAACGTCGACTTGAACATGGATGACCGCGTGGGAGATGAGGAGTATCTAGGCACATTGCTTCCCGCCGTGCAGCAAGCGCTCGATACTTTTCGCCCGGAAATTCTTTTTTACGTGGGTGGCGCTGATCCGTACTGCGAAGATCAGCTCGGTGGCCTTTCTCTCACGAAAGAAGGATTAAGAAAGCGCGACCACCGCGTGTTTGAGGATGCGCGGCGGCGGGGCATTCCCGTCGCCACGACATTGGCCGGCGGCTATGCGCGCCGCGTGGAAGATACGGTTCGCATTCATGTGAATACCATTCTCGCCGCGAGCGAGGTGGCATTCGCTTTTCCTTCAACGTCCGCGGCGCGAAGCTGATACACTCCCGTTCCTAGATTGCCCTGATTCCAGAAAATCCCAGAGGTGCGTTTATGAGCAATTCGCATCGCATTTGTCGTGTACTCCTTATCGCTAGTGCCTTTGTGTGGGTCTTGTGTCCTGCCGCGAAGTCACAAGCCTCCGCGCCGGCGGCCAAGAAACTCAAGATTTACATCTCGGTGGACATGGAAGGCGTGGCGGGAGTGGTCACCGCGGACCAACTGGGTCCCGGAGGATTTGAGTACGAGCGCTTCCGCCGTTTCATGACCAACGAGACGCTGGCGGCGGTCTACGCAGCAAATCATTCCGGTGCAACGGAGATCGTCGTGAGCGACTCACACGGGAACGGCGAAAGCCTGCTGATTGAGGAGTTCCACAAGGACATTCGCATCGTTCGCTCCTGGCCGCGTCATGGTGGCATGATGGCAGGCCTCGATTCGAGTTTCGATGCCGCGCTCTTCATCGGCTACCACGCCTCGACCACGAACATGCGCGGCGTGCGGGCCCACACTTTTTCGAGCGCTCATCTTACGCGCGTGTCGCTGAATGGCAATGCCGTCACGGAAGGCGAATTCAACGCAGCTTATGCAGGCGCATTAGGCGTGCCGGTGATTTTTGCTTCGGGGACGATGCTGGAATGGAAGAACTGAAATCGCGGCTCGGAAATATCGAAACGGTGGAGACCAAAAAGAACCTGAGCTTTCACTCTGCGGAGACCCTGACTCCCGAAGGTTCCTGTGAAAGAATTGGGGCCGGAGTGAAGGCCGCGCTCGCTCGCCTGCACGATTTCAAGCCGTACGTGATTAAGACCCCGGTCACTCTCGAAATCAGCTTCAAAAACTACATGCCGGCGCAGATGATTAGCTATCTGAGGTCGGTCGAGCGCGTGGACTCGCATACGATTCGCTTCGTGGGAAAAGATATGGCCGAAGTGTCCGACTTCGTGGATGTCGTGGACGGCTATAGCGCGGACTTGACGCCCTGATGGTTTGTCATGGCGCGGCCTCCATTTTGTCCAGCGCGCGTCGCACCGCCGAGGAGAGGTCGCGTTCGAAAGTGTCCGGCTGGAACCCATCCGAGCGAAAAGCGATTTTTCCCTTGCGATCAATGACGACGACCGTGGGAAAAGAATAGATGGAAAAGAGCCGGTCGAGCCCATCAGCGAAGACAACTTCGGTCGTGACCTTGTCCTTTTGCAAGTAGGGAGCAACAAGAGTCTCGTCTTCATCGCAATTTGCGGACAGAAACAAGGCCTCCGGCAGATCGTGAAAATCGGCGGCTACGTGCGCGAAGAGCGGCTCCAGCGCATGGCAAGGGCCGCACCAGGTGGCCCAGAAATTCAACACGACGACTTTTCCCTTGGTGTCTTTCAAGGGATAGGGCGCGCCGTTCGATGCTTTCCGAATCATGAATTCAGAGAACTCCTTGACGCCCTCATTTCGCGCCGATTTTTTCGGCGGAGGCCGCGTCACTGCGTCATAGGTGTTCAGCAAATACTCGCCCAACCCTTTTTCCGAACCGTGTGCCAGCCGCCAGACGTTTCCGATTTTCTTGCGAATTTCTTCCCGGCTAACGTTTCCGCTCTTTCCCTCCGCCAGAGTGAAGGCGCGCGCGTATTCTTGGATCGCGGTATTCAAGTCTTTTTGGAGTTCGGCGGTTTCTCCCAGCCTTTGCGCCGCGCCCGCGCTGGGGAAAATCTCATAGCTGGTCTGCAAATCCTGTCGAGCTGCATCGTAATCCTTCAGTTTGAAGTAGAGGTCGCCGCGCAAAAAGTGCGTGTTCGCGAGATCGCTCTTTCTTTGCAGCTCCCACTGTTCGAGAGAAACTCGCGAGGAACGTTCTGAGGGGGACATACGCTCCACAAGGTCCAGAATGCGCGTCGAGTAGCTGACGGCGCGCCGCAATCCAGCATCGTTCTCCTGCCGCTCGAGAAGCTCAATGGCCAGCAACAGCATGGAAATGTCGTTGGGGTTTAACGACACCATGCGCTCCGAGTAGTCAGCAGCGCGGGTAGTGTCTTTTAATTGAAGACTGGCTTCCACAAGCGCGCGGTAAATACTGCCGCGCTTGGGATAATCCGGGTATTTCTTCAAGAAACCCTCGAGATTGCGAACGAGCGCGGCGCGATCGCCTCCAGCATCGCTGAGGGCGCGTTGCAACTCCTCCTCTGGGCTTGACGGCTTAACTGAGGAGTTGTCTTGTATGCCACCAGCGTTCGAGGTTTGCGAGACAGTTCGTGGGGCAACGCACCGCGGTGAAACCAGGGCGCAGAGCAGGAGCGCCGCCAAAGTGAGGGAGAAGCGTTGGGAGGGCATGCCGCAATTCTAGACACTCAACGAGAAATTGTCGCTATCGAGACGAATCCTTGCTCGGTAGGAAAGTTTCGGCTACCCAGTTTAAATTAGATTTCTCGTTTAGACCTGTGATTACTTTGAGCCGGTGACGCGAATTTCACCCGAGGCCGTGCGCACTTCGATGCGCCCACCGCCATTCCCCACGCGGGCCCGGAGAGAATGTTTTCCTTGTTCTTCAACCACGATGGGGATGTCCGTTCGAATCTCCCCGGAGACCGCTTCGGCGGAAAGATGGAAGTTTGCCGAAGGGGGAACGCTGATTTGCACGCCGCCCGAAGCGGTCTTCAAATTCCAATAGCCCTGTGCACCCGGATTTCCCTGAACGTAGACGCGGCCGGAGGCGGCATGCGCGGTCACGTCATTGGCGGCATCCTGAATTTCCACTTCACCGCTGGCTGTCTTTCCCTCGACGCGACCGCCGGGATGGGAGACGCGAATGACGCCGGAGATGGCTTTGACTCGGACATCTCCTTTTACGTTTGAAACCGTGACGTTGCCGGAGGCGCTGGAGACGTCAACATCACTCCCGACATCACTGGCGGTCACCGAGCCGCTCGCAGTGGTGAGATCGGCGTCGCGGTCGATTTTTTCCACGCGAATTGTGCCGGATGCGGCGTGAACTTTGACCGGTCCGCGCAGATCGCGGATGTTTTGCGCGCCGGAAGCGACGCTGGCATCCACTTCGGTATCATGCGGAACCTGGATGGTGTAAGCGATGCTGACGTTGCGCAGGTGCGACAAATCCTCCCCGACGCGAATGGTGTCGCCCCGCTGCTCGACCGGAGGATTCGAAACAGTGTCATCAAGGCGCTTTTGCGGATTCTCAAATCCGAAGCCGGACGCCCGCACCTCCCCATGCACGTGCACTTTGCCATCGGTGCTTCCAGTGATGTTTACGTCACCCGAGGCATTGGAAAGTTCGAGGCGAACAACACCGCTGACGTTGAAGCTGCGGTCGAAGTTGCCGGTCGCCGCTGCCCCGGCATTGCACCCCCCCAGGACGGCCAGGGCAAAAACGGCGGGGAAGAGCAGCAGGAATCTGCCATGTTTGCGGTAGCGTGCCATTCTTCCTCCAACTAACTCCTGACTACGCTGATGTTCCACTAATAGCTACGCAAAAACAATCGATTATGTTCCGGAAACTGGTTTGCGCAGGGGCGCCGAGCGCCCCAGGACTTCGTTGGGAGAACCCTGGCGATAGCCTTGCAGGTCCAGGGCAACATAGGCGAATCCGGCAGATTTGAGGCGCTCGGAAATGGCCGCGGCCATTTCCGGCGACAGGGCGCGCGGCATTTCGTCCTGCGAGATTTCGACACGCGCAAGATTGTCGTGGATGCGCACGCGAAATTGGCGGAAGCCTAGTTCACGGAGAGCGGCTTCGCCGCGCTCGATGAGCGCAAGCCGCTCGGGAGTAACTTCAGTGCCGTAAGGAACGCGAGAGGCCAGACAGGCAGAGGCTGGTCGGTCCCAGGTGGGCAGGCCGGCTCGCTGCGAGAGCGCGCGAATTTCTGATTTGCTGAGGCTTGCATCCAAGAGAGGCGCCAGAACTTTGTGCTCCGTGGCGGCGCGATGGCCGGGACGAAAATCGAGCGTGTCATCGGCATTCACCCCATAGGCCACGGCGGCAAATCCGCGCGAGCGAGCCAGATCGTCCAGCGCAGAAAACAATTCGTCTTTGCAGAAATAGCAGCGGTCGGGCTGGTTCGCACGGTAGGCGGGGTTTTCCATTTCGTGCGTTTCGATGAACTCATGGCGCAGCGCCAGCTTCTTCACGAACTGTTTGACGATTTCTCTGTCGTGTGCGGCGAAGCTCGGAGAGAGGGCGGTGACTGTGAGCGCGCGGTCTCCCAGGGCTCGATGCGCGGCCCAGGCAAGATATGCAGAATCCGCGCCACCGGAAAGCGCAACTATGATTGATGGAATTTCCGCAAGCCGGGAGATCAGTAGGTTTTCCTTTTCTTCGAGCGAAAGATCCGGCTGCTCTCCATTACGAATTTGAACGAGACTTTTCATGCCATGCTGAGTATAGCGCAGGGCTGGTTATGCGCTGATTCCGCCAACCGCAAATTCATTTAAAGTCCAGAAGCACATCGACCGTGCCGGTGTTTGCATCAGCTTGCAGCCAATGGCCAACGCTTTCGTAATGGAGCGGCAGTTCGCCAAAGATCTGCTCCTGGTGCAGTTGCAGCTTGGTCAAAACCTCTTCGTATTTAATCTTGTCGAAGATTTCCCCTTGCGAGATCGGCCAGGCAGCATGCAATTTCTTTTCAGCCGCCGGCGACAGGCCGGTCAGCACGATTTTGCCGAAGCGGTACTGCCGCCCTTCCTGAATGGCCACTGAATAGGAAACCGTGTGCGCCGCTTCGTCAAACGTCGGGACAGGATCAACCTTTGCGTCAAGATAGCCGTGATGGGCGAACTCTTCGCGGACGCGCCCCCAACCCGCTTCAATTTTCATGCCGTCCGCGACTTCACCGGGTTTCAGCCCGATCGCGCTACTCAAAGTGAACTCGGAAACCGTGGCGTTTCCCGTCCAACGGGCTCCTTTCCAGTGATAAACCGGACCGGGCTCAATAGGAACAAAAACGGGGACCTGCTCCGGCAGTTTTAGATTGGGATTGCCGGTCAGACGTATTTCCGGCGGCCCCAGCTTTGGATGCAAGCAGCCCTTAGCAAGGTAAACTGGGTGGATCGCTTCGGTTAGAAATAGATCGATCGCCATTCTCGAATAGGGTTTGCCCACGATTTCCTCGAGATGCTGCTGCACGGCTTTGGAGGCCAGTAGAGAAGCATCACCGAACTCCAGCTTTTCGATTCGCAGCGACGGGCCCTCCACCCTGAACATCTGAATCTTCCCGTCTCCGTCCGGATTGCCAGTGACTTCGTGTTGGAGCGTGACCTGCAAGCCGTGCGAAGCGATCAATTCCGTGATGGCGTCCGCCGCTTGATCGACTGCGCCGCCGCCCTCCGGAAGTGTTCCGTCGAAATAGGAAAGCTTCTTGCGAATGGCGTCGAGGAGCTCGGAATCGGCGAACCAGGGAATGTTGTCAAAATACGCTGGGACCCTCGGAGATTCTTCAACGTGGTAAGTGACAATAACTCCGGCGCGGGTTTCAAAGCGGTAGCTGACTTTGTCGAACAAGCCGGTTTGCACCAGCCTATCCGCGGCGGCTTGCAAATCGGCGCGGCCAATTTGTGAGCCAAGGGCAAGACCAGTCATTGCTGAAATCTGCGCCTCAGAAAGATGTTTTTGGCCTTCCATGTGAACTTCGCGCAACTGCGCCGTCACGTTGTCAGCCGTTTGCGCCAGTGACGGGCCGGCCACCGATGTCAGAAAGAGCAGCAGCCCAGCGTCGATGATGTGGAAATTGCGCAGCATAGACCTATTTTAGCCAAACTTCATCTTAGGCCAAACTTCGCAGCGATTACTCGACGGTAACGGACTTCGCGAGATTGCGCGGCTGATCCACGTCGCAACCGCGGCGCACGGCGATGTGGTACGCGAGCAATTGCAAGGGAATGATTTCGAGCAAAGGTGCCAGCAATTCCGGAGCAGGGGGCAGCTCAATAATGTGGTCGGAAGCCTCGCGAGCGAGCTGATCGTTCGTAGTGGCGACAGAAATCACGATGCCGTCGCGAGCTTTGACTTCCTTGATATTCGACACGCTTTTTTCATAGCGGGTCATGGCTTCGGGATCGGACTCATCGCGGGTAGCCAATACGACGACGGGAAGGTTTTCGTCAATGAGCGCGTTCGGCCCGTGCTTCATTTCGCCGGCAGGATAGCCCTCCGCATGAATGTAAGAAATCTCCTTGAGCTTCAGAGCACCTTCGAGCGCGATGGGGTAGTGGATACCACGGCCCAGATAAAGGAAGTCTGTATTGCGGAAGAATTGGCGCGCAAGATTTTCGTAAAAACCGGATGCATCCGCTTGCAGAATGGTTTCCATCTTGTGGGGGACACGCAGGGATTCCTGCATGAGGTTTCTTGCCGCAGCGTCGCTGATTCTTCCCCGGACCTGGCCGAGATAGGATGCAAGAAGCAGCAGCGCGGCCAATTGTGAAGTAAATGCTTTTGTTGAGGCGACGCCAATCTCCGGGCCGGCGTGCGTGGGAATCGTGCCGCTGGCTTCGCGGGTGATCATCGAGCCGATGACGTTGCAAATCGCCAGGGTGGGCGAGCGTTTGAGTTTTGCTTCGCGCTGGGCGGCGAGGGTGTCGGCTGTTTCGCCCGACTGGCTGATGCAAACGGTCAAAGTATTGGAATCGATTATGGGATCGCGATAACGAAATTCGCTTCCATAGTCGACCTCGACCGGAAGACGCGCGAGGCGCTCGATCATGAATTTTCCGGCCAGCCCTGCGTGCCAGCTTGTTCCGCAGGCCACGATACGCACCTGCTCGAAGGCGCGGAACTGTTTTTCGGTAAGCTCCATTTCATCGAGGAAGACCTTGCCGGTGTCCTGGGAAATGCGGCCAAGGAGAGTGTCTCGCACCGCGCGAGGCTGCTCGAAAATTTCCTTTTGCATGAAATGTTTGTAGCCGCCCTTTTCCGCCATGATGGGATCCCAGGCGACGTGTTGAGGGGGGCGCTGGACGGGATCTCCGTCGTGATCCATGACGCGGACACCGTCTTTGGTGAGCACCGCGATGTCGCCATCGGCAAGAAAGAAAATCTCGCGCGTGTGTTCGAGCAGGGCGGGAATGTCGCTGGCGACGAAATACTCCTGTTCTCCCAGTCCAACGACGGAAGGGGGACCAAGCCGCGCCGCGACGATTTTTTGCGGGTCTTTTGCGGAAAGAAAGACCAGGGCGTAGATACCGCGTAGTTCTTTCAACGAACGGCGAACGGCCTCTTCGAGCGGAACGCCGCCTTGCGAATTTTTCTCCACGAGATGGGCGACGATCTCCGTGTCCGTTTCCGTAACGAACTTGTGGCCTTCCTTCTGAAGTTTTTCCTTGAGTTCGAGGTAGTTTTCAATGATGCCGTTGTGAACCACGACAATTTGACCCGTGCAATCGCGGTGTGGGTGCGCATTTTCCTCGGTGGGACGCCCGTGGGTGGCCCAGCGAGTGTGGCCGATCCCGTAAGTACCTTCGATGGGCGACTTGGCAATGGCTTCTTCTAGGTTGCGGAGCTTTCCCGGCGCGCGGCGAATCTCCAGCTTGCCGGTGCCGTTGACGACAGCGATGCCCGCAGAATCGTAGCCGCGGTATTCGAGTTTGCGAAGCCCCTCGATGACCACGGGAACGACCTTCTTGGGGCCGATGTATCCGAGAATTCCACACATGCGCGAGAGCACCTCGAAAGAGTCTTACCAGCTCTATAGGATCAGGGGCACCGAAGGAAAGTTGCCATGGGCCATCCGTACATTACCTCAATCCACAATCTCAAAGCGATATTCCTCGATCACCGGATTGGTCAGGACTTCTTTGGAGATGCGCTCGAGCTGTTTTTGGGCTTCGTCGCGGTTCCAGCCATCGAGGTTCAATACGAAGAATTTGCCCTGGCGCACGTCTTTCACGGCCGCGTAACCAAGACCGGAAAGCGCGTGATGGATGGTTTGCCCTTGAGGATCGAGAACCGTGCGCTTTGGCATCACCCAGACGTGTGCTTTCATGCCAGCATTATAGCATTGCGGCGCAACGCGTTCTAAGGAGGCGGAAATTTGCTTCTGTCAACAACCCTAGATGCAGGAAAAGCGGCGGCAAGCCGCCGCACTCCAAGCAAAAAGCCGGGCTGAAGCCCAGCTTCGACAAAGGCGGGCGCCGCAGTGCTGCGCTCCTACAGCCTGGCGCCGGGGACAAGCAAGAATGGCTCTCCCACCACTTTTTGGCGGTCTGTTAGGGCCAACGGCCCTTGGCGGCAGGGTGGAAGGCGTATTGGAAGCCCATGTCACAGATTTGTTGCAGTTCGCTTTCTTGGAGGCCCATGCGGGCGGCGTTGGCATATTCGCCGCGGAGCGTCGTGTCGAATAATGCCGGATCATCGGTGGAGAGGACGATGGGGATTCCGTGGCGGAAGAGATTTGGAAGCGGATGGTCCTCGATCTGTGCGTCGTCACGCGCCAGTTGGCGGGCGAGACCGCCGGTTCTGATGTTGCTTTGGGGGCAAATCTCCAGAGGGATTTTGCGTTCGGCGAGAAGGTCCATCAGAGCGGGATCTTTGATCGCGGCGATGCCATGCCCGATGCGTTCTACTCCAAACAATTCGAGGGCTTCCCGAATTTTTTCCGGGCCGCCGATCTCTCCGGCATGAATCAGGCGATGCAGACCAAGCTCGGCAGCACGATCATATACTTCGCGAAATGCCTCGGTGGGTACTTGCAATTCATCCCCGCCGATCCCGAAGGCTACGATGGCTTTCGAGGCGCAATTCTTGGCGGCTTCTACAACGGCCATCGCGGCTTCGGCTCCAAATTGGCGGACCGCGTCAAACACCCAGCGAAAGCGCAACCCGCGGTGCTCGAATGGCTCAACCGCGCGAAGGACAGCTTCGAAATTGGGCCCTGGTTTTTGCTTTCGCAGCAGCATGACGCCTACGGACAGGGTCACCTCTGCGTAGACGACATTTTGGGCGAGTAATTGTTCCCCGAGGTCGTGGGCGGCAAGAGCATAGTCCTGCGGTTCGCGCAAAAACGACGTGAGCCGTTTGAAGGTTTCGAGGAACTCGGCAAAATTGCGGAAGGCGTAAAGCTGGCGCACCTCTTGCTCGGTGGCCTTGACACCGTGACGAGCCATGAGCGTCGACGCCGTAGCCGCCTGGATGGAGCCCTCCAGATGCAGATGAAGTTCAGACTTCGGGAGGGAATCGATTAGAGGCGAAAGACGGAGCGAGACCATCTTAAGAGATTAACGTGAATTTCAGAATTGCAAAGCAGATCCCTCCGTCTCGGGCTGCGGAGGACCGCATCCCGAAGGTCGTGATCACAAGGTTAGGTTGGCTGCTGGTGTGCGCGGCCGTCCCGATGGACGTGGAGCACGCCCTGGCACACGACCGAGCTTCGGCATATAAGATCAGTGTGGGAGAGCGGGGCGGCCGGCGTTGATCCAGGCAGTGACCCAGAAGGAGCCGACATCGGTCGCCGCGTCGGAGAGTTGGCGGATCAGAATGGCTCCTGCTTCATTGTAGAAGCGATCGTAATATTCGTCGGTGTAGGAATTTTGTCCGCGGAAGGCGTTGCGGTCGGCAAGGAGAAGGGACTCGAGCCAGCGATGAGCGCTGAGGCTGGCGTCAAAGGCGTGGTCGGTCGGGTCGCTGATGAAAGCCGCATCGTTGGGGCGCATGGGAAAAAACGAAGAGTAGCGGTCAATCAGCGTGCTGCCGAAACGTTCGCTGATGCCGGTCTGCCCGCTCAAGCGGCCGTCGAAATTGTCGGTGGTGTTGAAGGGATCGTGCGCTTGCGCGACATAGTGCGCGAGGATGGCGGCATCCAGCCGGGCGTCGTCCCATCTTCCGGCTCTCATTGCGTTCGTCAGTTTTTCGCTGTAGACGCCAATTTGCCAAGGGAGGAGGCCATTGGCTTCCAATTTCAATTTGCCATATTTCGTCACGGCCGCTTTGTAGCTCCGAGGCAATGCCTCGAAGGGGAAGCGGCCGTACTTGTCCAGGGCGATGAAGTCGTTGCGTTTCTCGGTGGGATTTTTTGTGAGCGCGTCGAGCGGATCGGTTACGTGCTGGAGGAGCGAGCCGCGGCTGGCTTCAAAAAAATAGCGAACGTCAGCGGGAAGCGTGTCCACGGCTTTGTTGATGATGAGCCGGTGGGCGTTTCTGCCCCAGGCCCAGGACTGCTGGGCAAGAAACAAAGAGGCCGCAAGGAGAGCGAATACCAAGCTCATTCGCCAACACTTTTGATGGTCATTCCGCCCCGCCATGCGCGAATCCTTTATGCCTGATTTGCGAGACGCAGCGTGCTTCGTCTCCGTCCGTAGTTGTAGTAAATCACAAGTCCAATGGCCATCCACACGAAGAATCGGATCCAGTTCATGATGGGGAGGCCGGCCATCAAAAGCACGCAGGTGAGAATCGTCAAAACGGGAGCAATGGGTCCTCCGGGCGCGCGAAACGCGCGATGGCGATCGGGTTCCCGGTAACGGAGAATCAAAACGCCTCCGGCGACCAGCGCGAAGGCAAAAAGCGTGCCAATGTTGGAAAGGTCCGCAAAGGTTCCGATGTCCAAAAGGCCTGCGGGGATTCCCACGACGAAGCCGGCGATCCAGGTGGAGAAATCCGGGGTTCGATAGCGCGGATGGACACGGCCGAAAATTTTTGGAAAAAGGCCGTCGCGAGACATGGCGAACCAGACGCGCGCCTGGCCGATCTGGAACACGAGCAAAGACGAGATCATGCCCATGAGCGCGCCAATCAGGACGACCAGACGGACGCCGGAAATGTGCAAGCGCTTCAGCGTGTTGACCACGGGCGCGGCGTCATCCATCAGGGTTTCCCAGCGGACCAGGCCGGTGAGCACGACGACAACCGAGACGTAGAGAATCGTGCAAATTATCAGCGTTGCGATGATACCGATGGGCAGATCGCGCTGCGGGCGGTTGCATTCTTCCGCCGCCGTCGAGACCGAGTCGAAGCCGATGTAAGTGAAGAATACGATGGATCCGCCGGTCAAAATTCCGGGCCAGCCGTTGGGCGCGAACGGGTGCCAATTGGCAGGATGAATGAATCGCGATGCGAACATGACGAAAACGAGAATCGCGACGATCTTGAGCATCACCATCACGTTGTTGGTTTCCGCAGATTCGCGAATGCCACGAACCAGAAGAACCGTGAGAAGCATCACGATGATGAAGGCTGGCCAGTTGAAGCCGACATGCCATCCGGGCGCGTAAAGCATATTGCCTTCGAGGTCGGATAGGCCGCTGGGAAGGTAGGCTGGCGAAATCCATCGGGGATTGGGATGAACGCCGAACCAGTCCAGCAAATTCACCACGTGTTGCGAGAATCCCACGCTTACGGCCATGTTGCTTACGGCATACTCGAGAATCAGGTCCCAACCGATGATCCAGGCGACGAGTTCGCCCATGGTTGCATAAGTGTAGGTGTAGGCGCTGCCCGCGATGGGGATCATGGCGGCAAGTTCGGCGTAGCACACCGAAGCAAAACCACACGCGATGGCAACCAGAACAAAGGAGAGAGCGATGGCTGGGCCGGCGCCGGGGCGTCCAAAGGTAGCGGAACGGTGAATCAAGTATTCGAGGAGAGGGGCATTGAGAATCGATGATGCTTGGAACTTTTGGCCGGCAATCGCCGTGCCGATAATGGTGAAGATTCCTGAACCGATGACTGCGCCAATGCCAAGAGAGGTCAGGCTCAACCACCCAAGGGATTTTTTTAATCGGATTTCAGCATTTTCGGAATCGGCCAGAAGCTGGTCAATACTCTTACAACGGAAGAGTTGTGCAGCCACTCATCTTCTCCGATCGCGCCCCTGAAGCCGGCGGAGTTGAATCACGTAGTGCTGAATTGAGGAAGAAAGACGAGCCTCAATTTACCGCGAGACGCTCTGTCGCGCAACCTGTGGGATGCGTTTTGGTGCGGAATTGCGCTCGTTTAAGCCTGCTCAAGCTGGGCGTAGCGCTCGATGAATTTTTTTGTGCCGCGCCCGGGAAAACTAACGGAAACGCGGCGATCTTCGTCGTCGCCTTCGATGCCGACGATGGTGCCAACGCCATAGCTCGGATGCCGCACTCTGCGCCCGAGCATGGGATTTGCGTCACCTCCGCGCTTTGCGGACGGCCGGGTGAACGAATTTGAACTAGGCGCAGCGGTTCGCCGAGGTGCCGCGGCCGGTTTTTGTTCGCGGCGGACGCGACGAAGAAATTCTTCGGGAGAATACGAGTACTCCGGATCGAGCTCGTAGCGGCGCGTTTCGCCAATCTCTGCCAGCGAGCCGCGGACGGTGTCCACGAGTTCGCTGGGTATCTCCCCGAGAAAACGCGAGGGCAGGGAAGCGCGCAACTGCTGTTCATTGCCGAAAATGCGGCGGTAGACTGCGCGTGTGAGTGTCAGCGATTTTCTCGCCCGCGTCATGCCCACGTAAACGAGGCGACGTTCTTCTTCAATCCCTTTCTCTTCGTTCACGGAGCGGCTGTGCGGGCAAATGCCTTCTTCCATGCCCGTCAAGAAAACATGATCGAACTCGAGTCCTTTGGTGCTGTGCAGCGTGATTAAAGTTACGCCGGGCTTACCCTCGTATTGATCCGCGTCGCTGACAAGCGAGGCGGCGTCTAGGAAATCCGTGAACGTCTCTCCGGCTTCCATGCTCTCTGCGACTGCACGTGTGAGCTCCTCCAAATTCTCCATGCGCGCAACATCTTCCGCACTGTTGCGGTCCTTTAACATGTCCAGGTAGCCGGATTCTTCCAGGACAACATGCAAGAACTCGGCCGGTTCTTTTGAGGTAAGCGCTTCCTGGAGTCTGCGAATGAGTTCCTGAAACGCGCGCAGCGGAGCAACGGCGCGGCCGGTCAATCCGCCTGAAACGGTTTTCTCGATGGCATTCCACAAAGGAGTTCCGTCGGTTCGCGCAGTTTCACGTAACGCATCGACCGTGGTCTTGCCAATGCCGCGTGGGGGCACGTTGAGAACGCGCAATAAAGAAATGTCGTCTTCGGGATGCATCGCCAGGCGAACATAGGCCAGCGCGTCTTTTACTTCGGCGCGGTGGTAAAAGCTGAATCCGCCAACGAGCTTGTAGCGAAGGCCCTGGCGACGGAAAACCTCTTCGAAGGCGCGCGATTGGGAATTGGTGCGATACTCGACGGCGCAGGTCTGGTCCGAGTCTTCGTTGAGGATGCGTTCCAGTTCTCCCGCGACGTACTCGGCTTCGGCTTGCGGATCGCGCCCCTCGAAGTATTTTAAATTGATCCCCGCACTGTTCTCCGCTGTTAGCGACTTGCCCAAGCGCTCTGGGTTATTGGCAACGACTGCGCCCGCCGCGTCGAGAATGTTTTGAGTCGAGCGGTAGTTGCGTTCCAGCTTGACGAGGCGCGCGGCAGGGAAGTCGCGGGAAAAACTCAGGAGAATGGAAACATCGGCTCCGCGCCACGCGTATATGGACTGGTCTTCGTCGCCTACAACGCAGAGGTTCTGCTTAGGTCCGGTGAGGAGCCGCATGAGTTCGTATTGCACGCGGTTGGTGTCCTGATACTCGTCCACGTGGATGTATTGAAAGCGCGCCTGCCACTTTTCGCGCGTGGGCTGTGATTCGCGCAGGAGGCGCGCCGACCGCAGGAGCAAATCGTCGAAGTCCAAGGCCTTACTGTCGTGGAGAGCTTTTTCGTAAGCGGCGAAGACGTCGGCGGTCTGGCGCGCCTCCTGCGTAAATGCTTCGGCGCGCATCTGCTCGGGGCTTTTGCCGTGATTTTTAGCGTAGCTGATGCGGCCCATCGCATTCCGGGGAGTCAGGTCATCCCCATCGATTTGTAATTTGGCCATGGCCAGTTTCACCGCTGCGACCTGGTCGTCGTCGTCATAAATAGCAAAGTCGCGCGGCAATCCGGCGGCAGGCGCTTCGCGGCGCAAGAGCCGCGCACAGAGTGAGTGAAACGTCGAAACCCACGGCTGCCCGGGAGGGACGCCCGCGCGCAGGAGCAAATCGGTGACGCGATTGCGCATTTCTTCCGCGGCTTTGTTGGTGAACGTGACCGCAAGGATCGACTCTCCGGGCACGCCTTTGGCGATCAGGTTGGCCATGCGGTAGGTGATTGCCCGGGTCTTGCCCGTTCCTGCGCCTGCGAGAATCAATACCGGGCCATCTTGTGTTTCGACCGCCTGGCGTTGTTCGGGATTCAATTCGTCGAGAAGTTTCCGCATTTGGTCCGTGGCATTCGAGAAAAGTCGCACACGTCATGGTAGCCGACGATGGCGGCGCGCGCAAACGGGGTCCTGTGCATAATGATGTGGCGGAGAATTCCTTTCGGAAAACTGGACGGAGAATGACTTTTATGAGAAGCCTACTGTCCGCCGGCTTGGCTCAAATCAATTTCGAAATACATTAATCCATGGTTTTTTTCGAGCGCTACGATATCGGGAACGTACAAGCGGGCGTTGCTGAGGAGATCGAATTGGTGCTCCAAGTCAAAATAGAGCAGTCCTTGCACCGAACTGTGCGGCGCGACGACGCTGGCTTTTACTCCCGCTTCCCGCAGTTCCTGCTCCACTTCCACCCATTTTTTGTCATGACCCACTTTGGGGCCGCCGATGGGGATGGGAAACCTGCTCCGGCCCAAGTTCTTCACACTTGGACTCAGGATTACGTCGGTCGCTTGTTGGGAAGTCAGAGGATCCAGGGCCTGATGGTTGTCTTCCGAGAGCGCGATGTTTAGGCGTATGCGTTCCAGGTTCACTTTCAAGCTGTCATCGGAATCATTGCGAAAAACAACTTGCAAGGCGACAATTCCAGCCGCGTACGGCGACTTCTTGTGAAACCTTTCTTTGTAAAGAGCGGCGTTGGTCCACGGAAGCGCAGAGATCGTCAGTCCCTCGTGCGATTCGAGCGCAGAAGTTTTGAGAGGAGCTTGTTGCCGAGCCGTAGCTTTTCCGGCCGCTAAATACAAGGCCAGAAAAATTGCCAGGAAGAGAGTTAGCTTTCGGGGCAGGTTATAATAGACTTTTCTCATATTGACGCCTTCGATTCCTGGGGAATACGCAGGGTTGCCCTGCGCCAAACGCCCGCCTACTGCCGGCGGGTACTGACGAACCGGAGCCACGCATAGTGTATTTCATTTATAGCCTGCTGACGGGCCTTGCGGCTCTTTTGCTAACGCCGTACTGGCTGGTGAAGGGGCTGCGCCACGGAAAGTATTTGTTTAATTTGAGGGAGAGGCTGGGATTCTCTTTTCCGGGCTTGGCGAAGCTTCCCGCGGACCGCGAAAGCTCGATCTGGATCCATGCCGTCAGCGTGGGCGAAGTGTTATCCGGCGTTACTTTGGGGCGACAGTTGAAAGCGGCATATCCGGACCGGCCTCTCATTGTTTCTACAACGACCATCACGGCGCAGACGCTGGCGCGCGAGAGAATGTCTTTTGCTGATGCGGTTGTTTACTTTCCGCTGGATTGGAGTTTCTGCGTCAGGCGCGCCTTTGAGGCGGTCCGCCCCTCACTTGTTCTTGTGTTGGAAACAGAAATCTGGCCGAATTTTCTTCGGGAGGCTGGCAGTCGCAAAGTCCCCGTTCTTTTTGTGAGCGGACGGATTTCGGGCCGCTCGTTTGCGCGCTACCAGAAATTCTTGAGCATCTTTGGTTTCTTCTTGAGGCCGCTCTTAAAGGATGCGCTCTCGCAGGCAAGCGCCTTCCTGATGCAAAGCGACAAGGATGCCGAGCGAATCCGCGCGCTGGGAGCGCCCGGCGACCGCGTTGCCGTCAGCGGCAACTTGAAATACGACTCGGAGCTGCCGGCGGCGACGCCGCTCTCGAATTGGCTCGAAGCGGAGGTCCGGCGCAGCGGCCGCTCTCCCGTCATCGTTGCCGGAAGTGTGGTAGCCACGGAAGAGCCGCTGGCGCTGATTGCCTTTGGAACTTTGCAAGGCGAATATCGCAACGCGTTTTTGGTCCTTGCGCCGCGAAAGCCAGAGCAATTTACCGCGGCAGCGGAATTCATCGAGGAATCGCACCGCAAGTTTATACGGCGATCCGCCTTGCCAATTCCGAACCCTGGTCAGGCCCCTGCCGGTGCTAACGGCCACTCGGGAGATTCCTCGATACCGAGCGATGTGACCGTTCTTCTGCTTGATAGTATCGGGGAACTGGCGTCGCTTTATCGATTGGCGGACGGCGCTTTTGTGGGTGGCTCGCTTGTCCCTTCCGGCGGCCATAACATTCTGGAACCAGCGGCGTTCGGCAAGGTTCCGGTTTTTGGCCCTTCGATGGAGAATTTTGCGGACATCGCCTCGCGCTTTGTTTCGGCGGGGGCGGCCATTCAGGTGGAAAGTCCCGAGGACGTGGGCGTGGCGTGGATTGAATTGTTTCGCAATCTCCGGCGCATGAGGGAGATGAGCGAAAAAGCGCGAAATCTGGTGGAAACTAGCCGCGGGGCCACAAGCCGGGCTATCTCGGAAATATCAAGACATTTAGCCCGTGCGGCTCAAGTCGAACCGAATCGGAAAACGGCGAGCCGAGTCACATGATTGTTCCCCGGACTGTGCGAGTCTTGCTCTATCCCCTGTCCCTTCTCTACGGAAGAATCGTTCACCTTCGGACAAGGCTTTATGAGAAGGGATGGCTGAAACCAAAACGATTGGACTCGACGGTAATCAGCGTGGGTAACCTGACGGTAGGTGGGACTGGCAAAACGCCGATGGTTCTTTGGCTCGCAGAAAAGTTTATCGCGCAAGGGAAGCGAGTGGCCATCTTGAGCCGCGGCTATCGGGGCGCAAACGGCACCAGCGACGAAATCGAACTGCTGAAACGTCGCCTGGGGAGCCGCGTTCTTTTTGGTGTTGGGAAGGACCGCTTTCAGGCCGGTGTCGCGTTGGCGTCGAAAGAGCGTGTGGACATTTTTCTTTTGGATGATGGCTTTCAGCATTTGCAACTCAGACGCAATCTAAACATTCTAATGCTGGACGGGTCGGTCCAGCTCAAGAACGAGTGGCTGCTTCCTGCGGGGGTTTTGCGTGAGCCTATTTCAGCATGTCGCCGGGCAGACATTCTCATCGTCACGCGTAACACAGAGCGGCCTGACGTAGAAGCCGAGGATTCTCGCAAATTGTCTATTTTTTACCCTCAAACACGTCTCCTGGGATTCCGGTTGGCAGGTGAGCGGGAGTCCCCAAGCGATCTCAGCGAAATCGGCAGCGGTCCTTTCTTTGCGTTTTGCGGAATTGGCAATCCTCAGGCCTTTTGGAATGACTTGGAACGTTCGCGCGTTCCGTTGGCGGGAACCACGGAGTTCCGGGATCATCATCGGTACACGGATCGCGACCTGAAACGACTGGAACGAGCTGCTGACCAAGTTGGGGCAAAGGCGTTCATCACGACGGAGAAGGACGAACAGAATCTCAAAGAAACGCGTCTCTTCAAACGACCCCTCTATGTTGCGGTAATCGATTTCGTCTTCTCTTCAGAAAGAGAGCTTCTCGCCGCCATTGACCGCTTCCTGCTAGGTCGACGAGGGGCTGCGGCATGAAGATTCTCATACGCGCGACAAACTGGGTGGGAGACGCCATTATGGCATTGCCCGCACTGCGAGCCGTGCGCTGCGGCTTTCCGGAGGCAGAAATTGCGATACTTGCTCGACCTTACGTCGCCGACATTTATCGAGACCAAGGAATATGCAATCAACTCGTGGCTTATGATTCTCCGGCGAAACACGCGGGAATTTTCGGCCGCGAACGGTTGGCCGAGGAATTGCGGGCTCAGAAATTCGACGCGGCGCTTCTGCTGCAGAATGCCTTCGACGCTGCATGGCTAGTTTGGCGCGCGGGTATTCCTGAGCGGATCGGCTACGCCCGCGACGGGCGGAGTTTCCTTCTAACCAAGCCCATTCCTGTTCCTAAAATAGGTGACATCCCCCCCCACGAGAAATTTTATTATCTGGAACTTCTTCGCCGCGCCGGCTGGATCGATTCGCTCGCCGACGAATCTTTCATCGCTCTCAATGTGTCAGAGGCTGGTCGCCGGCGCGCTGAGCAGTTTCTCGCTCAGTCTGGAGTGCGTCCCAACTCTCTGCGGATTGCCATTGGAGCCGGAGCCTCGTACGGCTCGGCAAAATGCTGGCCGCCTTCGCGCTTTGCGGAACTCGCCAATCGCTTGCAGGCGGAGAGCGACGCCGACGTTATTCTTTTCGGAACTGCGGGCGAGGCGGCTGTCACGCGGGCAATCTGTTCGGAGCTGCGCCGGCCTGCCGTCGATCTCACGGAAAAAACTTCAATAGCCGATCTTCCCGCGTTGCTTTCTCAGTGCCACCTTTTCATAGGCAACGATTCGGGAGCGATGCACGTTGCCGCTGGCGTTGGCTTGCCGGTGGTTGCTGTGTTTGGCCCCACAGATCCATGCGGCACCGCTCCGGTGACGCCGCGCTGCACAGTCGTTCAGCAAAAACCATATTGCAGCCCTTGCTTTCTTCGCCACTGCCCAACCGACCATCGCTGCATGCGCGCCATCACGGCTGAAATGGTAGAAGCGGCAGTGAAACCTTGGCTCGCGACCGTGGAGGCGCAGCGTGCCTGAGTTCTATCGTCTGCGGGCCGCGGTGTTCCTCGACCGCGACGGCACCATTTGTCAAGAGGTCGGCTACTTGAATCACATCAGCCGTTTTCGTATGTTCCCGTTTGCTGCGCCAGCGTTGCGGCGGCTCAATCAGGCCGGACATCCGGTCATTGTAGTAAGTAATCAGTCCGGTGTTGCTCGCGGATACTTTCCGGAGTCTTTGGTGCAGCAGGTAAACCAATTCATGGTGGAGCAACTCTACGAGGCTGGCGCCACAGTGGATGCTGTTTACTATTGCCCGCACGCTTCCGCGGAGAATTGTGTGTGCCGAAAACCGAAGACTGAGATGCTGGAGCGCGCAGCGCACGAACACTGCATCGATTTGCAGCGTTCTTTTGTCGTGGGAGACCGGTATGGGGACGTCCAACTCGCTCACAATGCCAACGCGCGGGGCATTCTTGTGCGCACGGGCTATGGAGAGGGGGAGCTCGCTTGGCATGCGGCGAGCTGGCCCGCGCCGCCGGACTTCGTAGCCGACAGCTTGACCCAAGCAGTGGATTGGATTTTGAGGGAAGCACGATGAAGCGGCCCCCAGCCACAAAGGCAGCCGCAGCATCGGTGGACCTTCGCGATCTTGGGGAGTGCGTCGAGAGATTCTCCGGGAAAGCGATTGTACTGCTGGGGGATTTCGTCGCCGACGAATTTCGTTACGGCGACATCTCTCGCGTTTCACGCGAAGCTCCGGTCTTGATTTTGAAGCATCGCGAAACGCAGGTTGTTCCGGGAGGAGGGGCCAACGCCGCTAATAATCTCGCTTCCCTTGGCGCAAAAGTGCTGCCGATTACCGTCGTTGGAGATGATGCTGCGGGCGACGCCCTTTTCCAATATTTCCGCCAGAGAGGTGTGATGACGAGCGGCATCCTTCGCACCAAAGGGCGGGCAACCCCTACCAAGAGCAGGTTTCTTGCGGGCTGGGCTCATACCGTAGCGCAACAAGTTCTCCGGTTCGACTACGAACCGCAAGCGCCACTGCCTGAGGGCGCTCTCAAGAAGATTTATCAAAAGCTTTTGGCGAGCCTGCGCAATGCTGACGCCTGGGCCGTCTCGGACTATGGTTTCGGCGTTGCCACTCCTGAGCTTGTCCGCGAGGTCACCAGGAAGCTCAGGAAGCCCGTGCCCGTCACACTTGACGCTCGCTATGGGCTGCACCGCTATGCAAAATCGGGTGTAACGTCTGCCACTCCGAATGAGGCCGAGCTAGAGGCCGAGCATCACACGACCATCGGGGCTGATACTACGGAACTTGCGCGGGCAGGGCGGGCAACACTTTCATTCATGAAATTGCAGGCCCTCTTGGTGACTCGTGGCCGTCACGGCATGGCTTTGTTTGAACCAGGCGACCGCCACACTCACATCCCCGTGCACGGGTCGGACCAAGCGGTGGACGTCACCGGCGCAGGGGACACCGTCCTAGCCGCTTACACGTTGGCTCTTGCCTGCGGCGCAGCGGCTCCGGAGGCCGCAGAAATCGCCAACATCGCCGGCGGTCTGGTGGTCATGAAGCGCGGCACTGCAACCGTTTCCCGTCAGGAGCTTCTTGATGCCATCCGCGGCGAGATTTCCGGAGCTGCTTCCTGAGTCATGCGAGAAGCTCGAAGCAAAATCGTTCCTCGTGAAGCGCTGCAGGGCAGACTCACGGAGCACAAGCGCCGCGGCGAAAAAATCGTTTTCGCCAACGGCTGCTTTGATATGTTGCACGTGGGCCACGCGCGTTATCTTGAAGGCGCGCGGCGCGAGGGCGACCTCCTGGTTGTGGGCGTCAACGACGATGCCAGCGTTCGCAAGCTGAAGGGGCCTGGGCGTCCGGTGCTCGATGAGAACGCGCGAGCTCTCCTGGTGGCCGCTCTTCGCTCCGTGGATTACGTTGTGCTTTTTTCCGAGCCCACCGTGGAAGCGCTTCTCGAAGAGTTGCGGCCAGACGTTCACGCGAAGGGCACCGACTATTCCCTGGAAACAGTTCCGGAGCGCGCAACCGCAGCGCGGCTCGCGATTCGCGTGGCCATTGTTGGCGACCCGAAGGATCACTCGACAGCAACCCTTTTCGACTCGGTCCGCAAGGCAGCGCATGAGTGAGCCGCGCTTCCTCGTCGTTCGGCTCGGTTCCCTCGGAGATATCGTCCATACTTTTCCCGCGGTGGCTTCAATTCGGGAGTCTTTTCCCAAAGCGGAAATTGTGTGGCTTGCACATCCTCGCTGGAAAGCCTTGGTCGAAAGCAGCGAACTCTCCACAGAGATTTGGGGGGTTGAGACGCGCTCTTTTGCTTCAGTCCGCGACGTTCTCGGCCGCATCCGAAAGAGTCGATTCACCGCGGCAATCGATTATCAAGGACTCTGGAAGTCTGCGGCGCTTCCATTTCTTGGGGGTGTGCCGCGCCGCATCGGGTTCTCTTGGTATTCGGTTCGCGAGTTCGGCGTGCCACTGCTTTACACGGACCGCGTCCGTTGCGCACCGGCTCACATCGCCCAACAGAATGGCAAGCTTTCCGAGCGCGTGGGCGCACGAAACGGTGTTGGACCCTTCCGCCTCTCCGTGCCTCTGCTGCAAGAGGCCTCTGCGTTAGAGCTCTTGCGTCGTTTTGGAATTGACCGCTATATCGTGCTGAGCCCTGCAGGCGGATGGCGCTCGAAATGCTGGCCACCGGAGCGTTACGGCGCGCTCTGCCAGCAAGTTTATGCGAACCTTGGGCTGCGCTGCGTCCTAAATCAGGGCCCAGGCGACGAGGAGTGTATTGCAGCCGTGAAAGCCGCCAGCGGCGACGCCGCTCCCGTCGCGTGCAACAGCTCACTTCATCAGCTCATGGTTTTGCTGCGCAATGCGGTTTGCGTCGTTGCTGGTGACACCGGACCCTTGCACCTCGCAGTGGCCTTGGGAACTCCCGTGATTGCGCTTTTTGGGCCGACAGACCCTGCTCGCAACGGTCCCTATCGGCTTGCTTGCGATTCCGTGAAGGACATCGTTCTGCGTGACCACAATGCGGTGACGACTTACCAGCGGAGACATCAGCCCGATCCTTCTTTGCTCGAATTGGAAGTCGCCATGGTTTTCGACGCCGTCCACAAGCAAGTTGAGGGGCGCCGATGAGCGTTCGCGGCGCCTTCTTCATGCGCTGGCGTGTTCGCCTCGGTTATCCGATGACTGCTGCCGTGCTTTGGTTTTCCCGTCCCGCACCGCGCAGCATCTTGCTCGGAGGCCTCGTTGGTGCGCTTGGCCTTTTCATCCGCGCCTGCGCGGCTGGGTATTTGCACAAGCAGGAAGTTCTTACCGTCACGGGTCCGTATGCTTACACACGCAATCCGCTTTACCTCGGGAGTGTGGTCCTGGCTCTAGGCGCGGCTATCGCCATGCGTTCGTGGGCCTCTGCCTTTCTCCTTCTTCTCTACTTCGCGGTTTTCTATTGGATCGTGATGCAGAGAGAGGAAAAGGAATTGCACTTGCGCCATGGCACCCCGTTTGAAGAGTACGCTGACGCCGTTCCTCTCTTTTTCCCGCGTTTGCGGCCCGCGAAGTTAACCGCGGCGCCCGCCGGCTCCTTTTCGTGGGGGCAATACAAAAAAAATCATGAATGGCAAGCGGCTCTCGGTTTCTTATTGCTTCTCAGCGTTCTGGTTTTGATTTGGTATCTTCGCCAGCATTGACGCTGCTTTTGCCGCCGGGGCAAGCAACGAAGCAGCGCATCCTCCGGATGTCTCGTGAAGCTCACACGCAATGCAACTTCGACAGGAATATTCGCGCCCTCAAACGCGACTCCGGACAAATCGATTTCCAAGCGGCAGCCCCCGGGGAGCATTGCGGGTTCGTCGCCGAGGTGTCCATGCCATCGCAAAGGCGTTTGCAAGGAGAGGCTTCCTGGTTCTAGGAGGGATGCGACATGATGGGCCAGCCGTGGCTGTTCTACGATGCAAGCTGCAAGAAAGCCGAGCCGTGCCCAGCTCAAAAGGGAAATAGCGGCCGCAGGGAAGAGACTCCGTTCTTGCGAGTGCAAGTCCCGCAACAATGAGCAGGAGCGCACTGAGGAAAAAAGCCGAGAGGAAAAGACTGACGTGACGGGCACCAGCTTCATGATGCTCTTCGCAACCTCACCAGCGTCTCGATGTGAAACGTTTGGGGAAACAGATCGAACAAATGCATTTCAGTGATTTCGTAGCGACTGACCGGCGCGTCTATCTCTTTCGGCTTTCGCACCGAATTTGTCAAGACCGCCAAATCACGAGCCAATGTGGATGGATCGCAAGAGAGATAAACAATCTCGTTCGCACCAAGCTCCGCGAGGTCTTTCGCTGCACGCGCGCCTAGCCCCGCGCGCGGAGGGTCCAGGACCACAAACTCTGGTTTCTCGCTGGTATGCTTTAAGAACTCCTCCGCCTGTTGGTTTTGCGATGCCACGGCGACTTTTGCCAGTTCCGCATTGGCAAGCAAATCTCTTGTGGCCGCCAAGTTCGCATCTACGCTCATGACTTTCGCAAAACTCTTCGCCAACGGAAGTGTAAAGAATCCCACTCCTGCGTATAAATCCAACGCCACCTCGCCACGGGCATTTGCCACAACGGTCTTGAGCAAGTCCTCGATCAAAAACCGATTCACTTGAAAAAAGGAGAGATGGCTGACGCGGTATTGATGCCCGCTCGCTTCTTGTGTGAGGTAACCCGGCCCGCTCAATTCAAATTTGTTTTTCTTCTGATCGAGCAGCAGCAAACTCTCAATTTGTGGAAGCGCGTTGCGAAAAACGGTCGTGAGTTCCTCGGCTGGCTTTGGGAACTTGTCAAACGCTACGTTGAGCGCGGTTTTCTTATCCGCCGAATCCGCGAACGCTTCAATCTCCCGAACTCCTGCGGGCAACGTGCCCGAGCGAGTCATGTCCTGCAATTTCAAGAATGTCTGCACGAGCAGAGGAGAAAGCACCGGACATTCATCAATCGGCAGAATGATTGAGCTTTCCGGCAGAAAATATCCGAGCGCCCGCGGCATGCCTTCGCGCACCGCCCACTGGGCGCGGTTCCGGTAACCATACGGTTCCGCCGAATGCTCCGCAATCAGTCCGTCCCAGGAGATTCCCCCGAGTCGTGAAAGCGTCTCGCGAAGGATCTCCTTCTTTAGCCTCAATTGTTCCGCGGGAGAAATATGCTGGTAATGGCATCCGCCGCATCTCTGGAAATGCGGGCACCTTGGTTTGCTGCGTTCTTTGGCGGGTGAAGTAACTTCAAGCAGCTCGGCCCAAAGCAGTTTTTGTTTCTTCGATTTCGTGGCCGCGCGCACTTCTTCTCCGGGCAGAACATACGGGACAAAGATGGTGTTGCCGTCGGCGTGCGCCAAACCGTCGCCTCCGTACACCAGCTTCTCGATTGATAATCTCCACTCATCAGCCATCACATCGTCCTGTCTGCAATGGTGTCGTTCATGCAGAAAAAGCTATTTAGTGACGAGGCCAGTAATCCGCCAGCGCTGGCCTACGCCAAGTAAAAAAGGCTCAGCCGCGGCAGACCGAACTCTTCGAGCAAGCGTTTCTGGACGTACTGCTTTTCGATGAGTGCCAGTTGTTCGGCTTTCATTTTTCGGCGATACGTGGCCCATTGCCCGTCGAGTTCGCGGCGGATCCTCAACATCAACTCTTCAGGTGCATGGCTCGTGAGCGTTACCTGTACCTTCTCGTCCAAAACCGTCAGCCGCCGCTCCAAATCTTCCAAATCGAGGGTCGCTCGGCTCTCAAGCAATTCGCTATACGAATCAAGCGATTTCGCAGTTTCTATGAGCCTCGCTGCCACCGGCTGTTGAACTCCTTGATTCTTGTTTGCCGCTTGCCTAAGTTGCGCCACGTTCCGTTCAAAATATCTTTTTAACTCTTCGCGCGAGAACACCTCTTTCTGTCGCTCTCGTTTCGAAGCCGGCGCTTTCCCGGCCGCGGTTTCCAATTGTTCTTCCGCTGCTTCCAACACGGCGTCGCTGCAATACGCCAGGCTTTTCATCGGTTTCCCGGCGCCGCGCCGCGAGCGTCCGTAGCTTTCGAAGGCTCGATCGATTCCTTTCAGCACCGCTTCGAGCGGCACACCCGCCTTCTGCCAGGCTTCCATGATTGCCCAATCGAGCGGCGACACCAGCAGATGCGCTCCCCGCTTCTTCCAAAAATATTCTTCGATTTCCGTGAAGTAATTGAAATAGTTCCAGCCGTCCATTTTGTTGAGCGAAAGCGTTGAAATAACCTCGATACCAGAAGCGCCAGGGATCAAGCCATTCTTTTATGCTGAGATGCTTCGCTCGCCCGGCATGACAGCGTGTGACAAGTGATTTGCCTGATCGGATGAAAGCATGGGTCTGGCTTCGGCAAGAAGCCTCAGCCTAAAAAAGAGCCGCCACTATAAAAGCGAGAGCACTAGCGCTGAGGTTTCTTTGCAGGAACCGCGCTCCGTGCTCCCTGGGCATCTACGGCCACACTTTTCCCTTGATCCGCGGGCTGATTTTTTTCCCAGATCAAGCGCAGTCCCGTCAGCGTCAGAAACTCGTCCGTGTATTCGATGTGCTTCGACCCTTTTGCCACGAGTTTCGCCTGGCCTCCCGTCGCCACCACTTTGGCGCCTTCGCCGAGTTCCTTTTTCATGCGCGCGAGCATTCCGTCCACCGTGTCAACCGCCCCATAGTACAACCCCGCTTGCATGTTGCTGATGGTATTCGTCCCAATCACCCTTCCCGGATCCTTGATTTCTACGCGAGGCAGTTTTGCCGTTCGCGCAAACAAGGCTTCGGACGAAATTCCGAGACCCGGCGCGATCACGCCACCTAAGTATTCACCCTTAGCGGAAATCACATCAAATGTGATCGCCGTCCCGAAATCCACCACGATGCACGGCCCGCCGTACAAATGAAACGCAGCCACGCCGTTCACGATGCGGTCGGCCCCTACTTCGGAAGGGTTGTCCACGAGCACGGCCATCCCGGTCTTAACACCCATTTCTACGAACAGCGCTTGCTTCGCTAAGTACACGCGCGACATCTCTCCCAGCGTCCAATTCACCGGCGGCACCACGGAGCTGATGATCACTCCGGTGATGTCGTTCCGGTCGAGTCCCGCCAACGTGAACAAATTCCGGGTCAGCACGCCGTATTCATCAACGGTCTGCTCGCGCGCTGTGGTCAGCCGCCAATTGGCAATCAGCTCTGTCCCGCGAAACACCCCCAGCACGGTGTTCGTGTTTCCGACGTCAATGGTCAGCAGCATCTAGCGAGCCTCAGCGACGTCCCCGGCAATCACCGTTACCACGCGCCCGTCCTCGCGCTCCACTTGGAGCAGGCCTTCCGGCCCCAATCCCGCGGTCGTGCCCACATAGCTCTCCGTGCCGTTGGTCACGCGAACCTTCTTTCCATGCGCGTAGCTGGAAACCACCTCGAAGCGCTGAATCACGCTGGAGATTCCTTCGCGCAAAAACCGATTGTAGTCGCCCTCGAATTCGCGCAGCAACCGCACCAGCAATTCCATACGCGATTGGGTCTTGCCGGTTTCCTGGCGTAGGGAAGTGGCGAGGCCGACAAGCTCGCCGGGGAATCTCTCTTGATTCACGTTCAACCCGATTCCCAAGACGACAAAACGCACCATTCCCGGCTCCGCATGCATTTCCGTCAGGATGCCGCCCGCTTTTTTTCCGCGGATGATCAAATCATTCGGCCACTTCAAATCGACTGCCAGGCCGGTAACCGCTTCGACCGCAGTGTGAGCCGAGAGTCCAGCCATCATCGTCAGCAGCGGAGCCTGCACCGGCGCCAGCTTTGGCCGGAGCAGCAGTGTCAAGTAAATCCCAGCAGCGCGTTCCGAATGCCAGGTACGTCCCGCGCGGCCTCGCCCTGCGGTTTGCTCCTCTGCAAGAACGACCGCGCCCTCCGGTTCTCCCCCGTGCCCCAATTCGAGCGCCACGCGATTTGTCGAATCCGTCTTGAAAAAATGATAGATGCGTTTTCCAAACAGAGTCCCTTTCAATTGCCGCTTAAGGTCGTGGGGAGTCAAAACGTCGGGAACTTTCTCGAGGAAATACCCCGTGGCGGCCTGGCCCTTTACCTTAACGCCCAGTTCGCGCAAACGTTCGACCCATCGCCACACCGTCGAGCGCGACACGCCGATTTCGCGCGCGATGCGCGCTCCGCTGATGACGATGGTGGCGTTGTCCGCCAACAGCCTCAGCAGCCCTGCTACTCTCCGGTCGGTCGTTCCCGGCAAGGTTTCTGGATGCATGGGGATTATCTTCGCGCCTAAGCTTACGTGTCCTCGAGGCCATCTACAAGCAGGCTTAGGTTTGAGGCGGGGGCCGAGTGCGTCAGCATCCCCGAAGAAAGAAAATCCGCACCGGCTTTCGCGTAGGCGTGTGCATTTTCAAGAGTGATTCCACCGGAGATTTCAATCACACAATCCGGTCGCATGCCACGGGCGATTTTCACGCACTCCGCGGCGCGTTCGGGCGTCATGTTGTCCAGTAGCACGGCCTCGGCGCCGGCCCCGAGCGCTTCGATCAGTTCGCGCTCGTTGCGCACTTCAATCTGCACGGTCAAGGGAGGCGGTCCCACGACCTCCGGATCCAATCCGGCAGCATCGTAGGCGCTCGCCGTCCGGGGCGTCGGTGCTTTCGGAGCCACGTACGTATGCGCTCTGTCCAGCGCTGCCTTGATTCCTCCCGCGAGGGCCATGTGGTTTTCTTTCAGCAGAATGGCGTCGTAGAGTCCGAAGCGGTGATTCGTCCCCCCGCCCATTTTCACAGCGTATTTTTCCAGTACGCGCAAGCCCGGAGTGGTCTTCCTCGTATCGCGAATCCGCGTCTTCGTCGTCGCGAGTTGTTCTACGAACCTTCGCGTGTATGTTGCGATCCCACAAAGATGCGAGAGAAAATTCAGAGCCGTTCGTTCGCCTGTCAAGATCGCCGCCGGGTTGCCGCGTATTTCGACCAGTTCGGTGCCGGGCTCTACAAAGGAACCGTCCGCGCGCAGGGAGGCGACTTCCATCTCCGGGTCGAGCGCGCGAAAGACTTCTTCTGCCAGAGGCAATCCGGCGCAAACAAGGGTCTGCCGGGCCAGAATGTGTGCCCGCGCCACCGCGTTAGGCGGTGTGGTTGCCGCCGTGCTGGCGTCCCCCGCTCCGATATCTTCGGCCAGAGCGTTTCGAACGATCTTCTGGATTTCTTCGGAATGCCAGTTCACGGGAATTAATGGCCTACAGCTTGGCTACCCTCTAGTTGCTCGAGCTGCGCTTTCAGTTTCTTTTGCTCTAGCTGTCTCTCCACCAAGGTGATACCCATGTTTTTCACGACGTTTTCAGGCGCCTTCCTGGTGAAGTCTTCATCGTCGAGTCGAGCCTTCTTCGACTGAATGTCTTTTTCTAACCGCTCGATCTCCCTTTTGAGTCGAGCAATTTCGGCTAACGGATCGATGATCGCCTCAAATGGAATCCGCAGATCATAGATCGCGGTTTGCACGATCATGCCGGTTCCTTTGAGACCTTCGGAAAAGACCTCGAAACTCGACAAGACTGCAAGCCGCTGCACGACTTGAGAGTTGTCTTCGAGGAGCTTTCTGAGAGCTGGATTACTGGAGGAAAGCTCTGCAGGCAGCTTCTTCTTGGCATCTTGTCTCTTTTCAGCCCGCATGGCTCTCAACTTTGTCACTACCTCTTGGATTAGAGCCAGCTCGTCAGTGGCTGTTGAGTTCTTCCAACGTGCTTGAGCCTCCGGAAAACGGTCCAGGGCAATGGATTTTGCCCCCGCTGCCTGCGGCAACTGATGCCACAACTCTTCCGTTAAGAAGGGCATGAAAGGATGCAGAAGACGCAAAGCGGCATCGAAGGCGGCGAACAGGTTTTTCCAGGCCACCGTCGCGCGCTCGCGGTCGGCGCTCTGCAATTCCGGCTTGACCCACTCGATGTACCAGTCGCAGAAGTCGCCCCAGAAGAACTGGTAAACCCCTTGCGCGGCTTCGTGGAACCGGTAGTTCGCCAGGGCGTCATTCACCATGTCGATCGTCGAGGTCAGTCTCGCGAAAAGCCACGAATCCACCAGCGGGACTTTACCGCCGGCTGCATAAGGTGCCTTTGCCCGCACCCCGGGTGCTGCCAAATCCTCTAGCTTTGCACCGCCCTGTTCAAACTTGTCCAGATTTACGAACAAGAATCGCGCGGCATTCCAAATCTTGTTGGCAAAATTTCGCGAGCTAGCCAGCTTGTCGTCCGACAGGATGATATCCGTTCCCGGCGCGGCCATGGACGCCAGGCAGAACCGCATCGCGTCGGTGCCGTACTGCTGGTTCAACGCCACGGGGTCGAGCCCGGTCCCTTTGGACTTCGACATTTTTTCGCCGCTACCAGTGCGCACGAGAGAATGCAAGTACACCGTGCGGAAGGGAGCTCTTCCGGTAAAATGCAGTCCCATCATGATCATCCGAGCCACCCAGAAAAACAGGATGTCGTATCCGGTGACCATCAAAGTCGTCGGATAGTACTTCTTAAAGTCCGCCGTCTCTTCCGGCCAGCCCAAGGTCGAAAATGGCCACAATTGGGAACTGAACCACGTGTCCAAGACGTCGGGATCCTGCTCCAGGTTCGAAGAGCCACACGTCGCACACTGCGCCGGCGTCTTGCGCGCCACGGTGATGTGCCTGTTTTCCTTGCAATACCACGCGGGGATGCGGTGTCCCCACCAAAGTTGCCGCGAGATCGTCCAGTCGCGGATGTTGTACATCCAGTTGAGATACTCGGTACGACGATTCTCGGGGATGATGTAAATGGTGTTTTCCTTGCCCGGCGCGTATTCCTCCACGGCTTTGATAGCGGGTGCGGCAAGGCCTTTCATTTTGCAAAACCATTGCGTCGAAATGCGCGGCTCTACCGCCGTCTTGCTGCGTTCGCAAAGACTAATCGCGTTGGTGTGATCGCTAATCTTTTCGAGCAGCCCCTGCGCCTTTAGGTCTTCCACAATCTTCTTCCGCGCTGCGAATCGATCCATACCGGCATACGCGCCGGCGTTGGCGTTCATGTGCGCGCCGTCGGTCATCACATCGATTTCTGCGAGGTTATGTCTTTTCCCGAGTTCAAAATCGTTTGGGTCGTGCGCGGGCGTAACCTTCAGCGCGCCTGTCCCGAATTCGCGATCCACCAGTTTATCGGCGATGATGGGAATTTCGCGGTTCATCAGCGGCAGCACGGCCTTCTTGCCCATCAGGTGCCTGTACCGTTCGTCTTCCGGATGCACGGCCACGGCTGTATCTCCGAGCATCGTTTCCGGCCGGGTAGTCGCCACCGTCAAGAACTCCTTTGTCCCGACTACCGGATACTTGATGTACCACAAATGTCCTTGCCGCTCTTCGTGCACGACTTCCAGGTCGCTCAGCACCGTTAGACAGTCTGGGCACCAGTTCACCAGCCGCGTTGCCCGGTAGATCAATCCCTCTTTATAGAGCCGTACGAAGACTTCGCGGACCTTTCGAGACATTTCCGGCGACAGCGTAAACTTCTCTCGAGACCAGTCGCAGCTTTCCCCGATCCCCTTCATCTGCTCCGTAATTTGCCCGCCAGCTTCTTCCTTCCACTTCCAAACCTGCTTCTCAAATTCGTCGCGTCCCAGCTTCTGGTAATCAATCCCCTGGTCCGCGAGGTATTTCACCACCACGCGTTGCGTCGAAATTCCGGCATGGTCCGTTCCCGGGAGAAACAGCGTGTTGTATCCGCGCATGCGGTGCCAGCGCGTCAGAATGTCGATTTCCGTATGCTCCAGCATGTGCCCGATGTGCAGCGAACCGGTTACGTTTGGCGGGGGAATGACGATGGAAAACACGGGCCCCGGCGCGTGGGGGTCGGCCTCGAACAGCGCCTCTTTCACCCAGAATTTGGCCCAACGCGGCTCTATCCGCTGCGGTTCGTATGCTTTTGCGATCTCCCGAGCCATTCGCTGCGTTTCTCCATTCGGCCGCGGACACCCGTCTTGCTGCCCAATGCTCGAATTAAATCGTTCAGAATAATCTTTGACTATACGGGGCAAAAACCAGCCGCGTCAAATTCGCCTTGCCACGGCAAAATAGGGACGCCGTTTGCGAGAGTGGTGATCCCTAGATTTCCATTTGATGGTTTGCGTTAAGAACGATCCGCGAAATTCAAAACAGGGCAGGGAATTACGATTTCTTGGACTTCAGCTCTTCCTTGACCATCGCTTCCACGACCGGCTTCAGGATCTCGCGGGTCACGGCTTGCAGCACATCTGGATTCATCTTAGCGAGAACTTTTGCGACGAGGTCATCCATGTTGGGCGCCGGTGACGTCGCCGGTGCTGGTGCCAGTGCTGGTGGGCTGTTCGGTTCCAACACTCCGTCTTCTTCCTGCGCGTAGAAGCTGCCTCCCGCGGACGATGCGGTCTCAGGCGTCTCCAGGATGAATGTGGCGTCTTCTGCGACCTGCGCGGCTTCTTCTCGAATCGCCTCGACAGTTGCCGGTGGAAGCGCCGCTTCTTCAATTACCGCCTTTGTTTCCTGGCTTGCGTGGCTTGCCTTTTCGTTTCCGTTCTTCGGTGCCGGAACCGTCGGCGCGTCCCACGTGGAAGCCAACTGGCTGGCCTTCTGAATCTCACTTTCCCATGGACTGGACGAAACGGAAAACCACGAATCCTTGCCATCCTTCTTCTCGGCCGCTTGCTTCGCTTCGCTGTCTGTTTTCCCTTTGTGGTCATCAACAACCGCTGTCGCCGTCTGCGTCACGCGTGCTCCGCTTGCGGCCGGAGGCGACACAGGCGCGGCAGGCGGCGTCCAGGTTTCCGCTACAAACGGCTTGCTTGGAACCGGCGGTGCAACTTCTTGGACCGGTTGGACAGGGGCACGAGGAGGGGTCGGTTTTTCCGGGACGCGACTCCTTGCCGCTGGCGCGACAGTTTCCACGGGCGCCGGTGCCGGTGTTTCGTCCTCCGGCTCCCATCCCATGCTTCGCGACTTGCCGGCCGCAATCTGTTCAAATCCGCCCACGCGCCAATCGTTGGCATTGCCTTTGGACTTCTTCGTCTTAGCGGCGGGAGCCCCTTCTTGGTCTGCAGTACCTTCGGGCCGCCACGCTGCCGGCTCCTCTTCTTGCTCTTCTGCGTTCGTTTCTTCTTCGTCGCGGTCGCGCCAATCGTGCTCCATCGCAAATTCCGGCGAGCTCGCGGTGGTAAAACTCGAATCGTCCTCTGTCGTTCCAGTCGTTTCGCCAGGCGTTTCAAGCAGGCTGCCGAACGCCACCGGCTGCGAGCCGGAATCAATCTGTAGCGGTTCCGGGCGCGGAGGCACGTCTTCCACAAAGCTCTCGTTCGCGAACTCCGGACTACTTCCTAGGTTGAATTCCGGTACCGGTGTTGCTGCCACCTTCGGCACGCTGTGGTTCGCCGGACTCAGCATTTCCTTGGCGCCGAATTGCGCTGGCTCGTCAAATTTATCAGCCGGCGAGCTCGTTTGGCTCGGTACAGATCCAGAACGTTGCAACGCGGACTTCACCATGGAGATCAAGGGGTCCGGCGGAATAAACGGCTTCTTCAAAACGCCGTCCGCGCCCACTCTCTGCGCTTCCTGCTCATCCAGAGGGTCGAACGCTCCCACCAGCAGAATCACCGGGATATGCGACAGTGCGGAATCCATCTTCACAAACTGGCAGACTTCATAGCCGTTTCTGACGGGCATGAATACGTCGGCGAGCACTAGGTCCGGCCGCACATCCGCGATCTTGCGCACGGCCGCTTCGCCGTTTCCAACGGCGACCACGTCAATGCCCTGATCTTTCAGTGCAAGACCGACCATCTTCTGGATGTTGCTGTTGTCGTCCGCAACCAGAATCTTCGGCACTACACACCCTCCGGCGATACTCCACCGCGCAAGGCCCTCCGGCTGCACCTCAGCCAAACGGGTGCCCTGCTTTCATTTTATTGGAGCATTCGCGGGCGTGCGCGTCAATCACCCCGCGGTTGGATTGTGTCGCAAATCAATACTGCCCAATTGCACACTATTCCCGGACGTACCCTACACCACACTCGAAAACCACCGGGTGCTGGTCCGCGCACCCCTCGTTCAACGATTGTTAATGGCAGATGGAGAGTGCTACCACGGGATGATTTTTTTCAAGCCCTTCTTTTTCTTGCTGCTGGACTCTTTCTTGCCGTCTTTTTTGTCCGTTTGGGCATTCTCTGAAGGCCCGCCCTGGGCTGCGGCGTTCGGCTTTGTTGTATCGGTGGATGGGCCAGTCGCAGCAGCCCCGCCATCGTCCTTGGCGGTTGCGTCTGCGGCTCCATCCGTCCTTTGCGCGGTCTCGCTACCTCCCGCAGCCGCACCGTCATTGGCTGTCGGGGGAGTCGCCGGATCCGGCTTTTGGGCGTCTGGCTTTGCTTCCGTTCCATCTGCAGGCGGCGTTACGTTTTCCGCGCCGCTCGGCGTTCCCCCTGTACCTCCGGCAGCCACCGTCGCCACAATGGATGTCCCGGAGCCGCCAATTCGCGGCTGGCTTCCTCCGGACAGGATGTCTATCCCTTCCTCGTTGCTTGACTCGGGGCTCATGGTCGGCGCGCCCGTCCTCGCTGCGGTGTACAACTCCGCCTTCGGCTTTGTTTCCACTAGCCTCAAGGGCTTGCCGATCAGCGATTGATGCTGCCGAGGCGCATTTTTCTCCGCGGTCATCCAAGCCACGGCCTTGGGGTCCGCCTGGGGTATGGGCGCCTTTAGCGCTTTCAACTTGTCTTTCGCTTGCGGAACGAGCGGCGACAGCGGGTACTCTCGTACAAGTCGGGCGTAATACGGTGCGGCCAGCTCCTTCTTCTCCGTGCCTTCCCAGATGTTTCCCAGCATCCACAGAGCGCGGTCCGCCCTGCTGTACAGCGGATAGCGGTTTACCAGGGTAGCCAGCCTGGAAGCTGCCGCCCGTTTGTCGCCTCGCGTGGTGTAATAAAAATAGCCAATCCGGAAATCCCCTTCCGCCAATACTTCCTGCACTTCGCGCAAGTGCTGCGCTGCTTTGTCTGCCAGCGGATCGTTCGGATACTTTTGCAGAAATGTCTGAAATGCGTCCTCGGCTTCGCGCGCCTGGGTCCGATCGCGGTCCGGCTTTTCCATCTGCCGGAAGTGCGCCATCGCCACTTGCAGTTGGGCATAGGCTGCTTCGGGCAGCATCGGGAAGAACACGCCAAAATCCTGGTACGCTTGAATGGCCTGGGTCGTATTCGCCGTGCCGCCCTCTTTGTAATACGAATCCGCAATCGCTAGTTTCGCCTTCGCCAGGTACTCGCTGTCCGGGTAGGTATTGATCAGCGTTTGCAGGCTCAGCCGGCCCACCTCATGCCGGCCGTGCTTGATGTCGTCCATCGCCTTGTGGTAGAGAATCTTGTCCGGCTCCGCGGTGTTGTCCGCACTGGTGGATTTGTTGATCTTTTTCTTCTTGTGCGGCCACTGTGCCCGGCTGGGTGCGGCGCTCAGCACGAATAGTCCTGCGGCCAACGCCCCCACGGTCAGCCACTTCGCGCTAACGCCGGAAAAAGGAATGCGCACTCCACACCTCTCTTGCGATTCTAGAATAACCCCACAACTGACCGCGAAGACCCTTCGTGACTGCAAAACTCCCAGTTTAACTATCCAATTATACCTGAACGAAAGGACAGGTGGGCCATATCTTTTGACAATAGCCGGATAGTCCCCGCCTCCTATCCCATTTCTTCTGATGCCGTTGCGGGCCCCCAAAGGTTGCCTTGGACCTCCGGTTGTTTCCACCTACTCCTTGAGTTTCTTGCTTGGCGTCGCCTGCTTTTCTCTCTGGAGTTCGATGACATCCGCCCCGGTGTCGGAGCTCCCTAGCAGCCATTTGCTGAAGAAGTCTCCCCGCGCCACAATCACATAGCTGTTGATTGGCATGTAGCTGTGCCGCATACCGGGAAAAATCAACATCTCGAAGCGCTTGTTTGCTTTTATCAGTGTGTCCGCCAGTCGCATGGTGTTGACCATGCTCACGTTGTCGTCCAGGTCTCCCGTCGTGAGCATCAAGTGTCCCTTTAGGTTTTTGGCAATTTCCGAGTTCTTATCAATCTCGTAGAAGAACTTCTCGGTCCCGTCTTTTTGCGTTTCTTCACGTACGCCGTGGTATTTCTCACTCCACGTGTTGTTGTACACGTTGTTGTCGTGGTTCCCCGATTCCGACCATCCCGCCTTGTAGAAATCCGGATACTGCAGCATCGCCGCCGCGGTCATGAATCCTCCACCAGAGTGCCCCCACATCCCCACGCGGCTCAAATCCATGTAAGGATGCGTCGCCGCCAGGCGCTCCAAGGCCGCCTTCTTGTCCGCCAAGCCGTAATCCCGCAAATTTCCGTACCCGTAGCTGTCGTACCACTTGTCCCGTTGCGGACTTCCGCCCCGATTGCCCACCTCGACGACGATAAACCCCAGTTGGGCCAGCGGCACGTTGGGGCTCTTCGGCGAAAAGGCCTTGGTCACTTGCTCCACTTGCGGCCCTGGATACACAAACTCAATCACCGGGTATTTTCGGCTCGCATCGAAATCAAACGGCCTGTAAATTACTCCATACAGATCCGTCACGCCGTCGTCGGCTTTCACTTTGAACGTCTCGGGATACTTAAACCCTGCGGTAATCAATTGCGAGACGTCCGTCGTTTCCAGTTCATTGAGCGCCGCTCCTTGCCCATCAATCAGGACTGACTTCGGCGCCGTGTCCACCCGCGAATACGTGTCCACGAAATATTTGCCTGAATCCGGCCAGCTCACCGCGTGGCTAAAATTCCCCGGCGTCAAGAGTTTCAGGCCATTCCCATCTAGGCCAACACGGTACAAATGTGTGTAGTAGGGATCTTCTCCTGTCTCGCGTCCGTTGGCCGTGAAGAAGAGTGTCCGCGTTTTGCTGTCCACCGAAGCGATTTGGTCCGTCACGCATTCGCCCGACGTGATGTGGTTCTTCAGCTTGCCTTGCCCGTCATACAAATAGAAGTGGCCCCATCCGTCGCGTTCGGACCACCACAAAAGCTCCTTACCGTTGTCCACGAGGCGCAGCGGCTTTTGCGTCATCCACACGTTCGAGCGCTCTTGGAAAAGCTTCTCTACTTTGCCCGTGGTGCTGTCCGCCACGTCCACTTCCACTTGCCGGAAATCCCGGCTTCGGCTCGTGAAGTAGAGCTTGTCCGAAGTGTCCGCCAGCCACTTCGGGCTTATCCGCGAAAGTGGCGCTGGGTTGAGCCGGTTTTCTTCTTGCTCTTCCCGCTGTTCTTCGCGGTCGCGTTCGGTTTGCGCTGCGTCGGAAATGGCAAGGACCTCATCCACAAAGCTTCTTGGTTGCATCACCACGCGCTGTTTGCCGGCCACGTCAAAGATGTTGATTTCTCCAATCGGAACGTTCGTCTCGCCAGGCAACGGATAGCTGCGGGCCTCCAGGATGGGCCGCGGATTCGTCAGCGAATGAATCACCCAGTAGTCGCCTACTTTGCGGTTGTCTTCGCGCTCGAGCGCAAACTTCCTCGAATCCTTCGACCAATGAATCGTCACTGACGGTGTGCGTTGCCCGGCTTTGTTGGTATCACCCCTGTTTTGTTTCTTGAGTTGCTCTTCCTGTTCGGGCAGCAGCACTCGCGCGTAGCTGTATTTTTCCACGCCGTCGGTTGTCAGTTGCGTTTCGATCACGCTTGTATCGCCTGGTTTTTTCAAGGATTTTGCGTAATTCTGCGCGTCCATTTCATAGAGGTTGTGTCCCCGCGCGAACACAACGGTTCTTTCATCGGGCGATACGGAGGCCCACATTGGCTTTTTCTTCGGAGCTTCAAAATTATCCAGCCGCGTCACTTTTCCCGCTGCCAGGTCATATTCAAAATAAATCGTGCGCGTCTCTTCCAGTTTTTCTCCTGCGGCGGTTCCTGCTGCCCCCTGACCTTGCTGCTCTCCCTGCTTTATCTCTCCTTCTTTGCCTTGTTCCTCGATGTCCTCCTGGCTTTTTTCCTTTTTAGGTTCGTTCGGTACCACCGCGTCCTTGCGAATCTCCACCTCAAATCGCATCTTCGCGTCCCTGTCCACTAGTTTCAGGCGCTTGACCGGAAGGTGCTGCGCGTCGTACGGGAAGTTCGTCAGCCTTGAGAGTTCGGCGGCTACTTTGGGGTTGTCCCACAGCGGGTTCTTGGTTCTCTTGGCCGGGTCCACCACATAGTAGCGCGTGCCTTCTGTGGTCTGGTAGCTGTACCAGAATTTGTCCGATTCACTGAACCAGTGCGGAGTCACCGCCAGATCAAACACCAGCTTGTTGACGGCATCCGGCAGAAACCGTTCTTCAAGCGCGTAGTTGGGTACGACTCGCACGGCCGCATCCGCCTCGCCTTCCGCCTTGGCTCCCGTCGAAGCGCCGTCTGGCCCGGCCCAGACCCGCGCCACCAACAGGCTCACCCCTGCCAAGGCCACACCAACACCAAGCCGAGTCACCCGATTTTCCCTGGGAGACAGCGCGTGCTCCACTTTCACTGCTCTCATCGTCAGTTTTCCTTTCCACTCACAACACAACCCTTTTCCGCCTTCCAAAGGCCGCACATTATAGACCTAATCCACTCCCCCGATGGTTTCGCAAGCCCCCAGCAATTGCCCGCGAAGGCGGTAAACGCCCCCTTCTTAGGGAATAATTTGTCCTCTTCCTTGGTCTTCAGGAAAAGGCTAGCTGTCATTCGACCTTGAGGAGAGTCTTAGGCTTGGGAAGAATTCTTTTGATGAAACGCGCGCTCGTCGTTGGTTTGATTCTCGTCGCGGCGGCGGCCGCTCCTCCGCTCGCTCACCAGGTGCACAGGGCCCGCGATGTGGCCCGCATGTCTCTCAAAGTCGGCGATCCCGCTCCCGATTTCATTCTTCTCACCAACGAGTGGAAGACCGTCAGGCTCAGTGACTACCGCGGCAAAAAGAACGTCTTCCTGGCTGTTTACGTGCTCGCATTTTCCGAAGGTTGTACCCAACAAATGCGCGCCGTCCAGACCGGCATTGCTTCCGGCCGCATTCCTACGGAAGATACAGCCGTCTTCGGCGTTAGCCTCGACAGTCCGGCGGCGAACGCCGCCTTCGCCAAGCAGAACGGCCTCCGCTTTCTTCTGCTCAGCGATATGAACCGCAAGATGCTCACTTCCTACGGCATCCTGAAGACCTACAGCATCGAGAACGAAGATTATCAGTGGGCGCTCCGCGCGAACATCGTCATCGACAAGCAGGGCATCATCCGCTTAATCGACGAAGGCGACAACGCCGTCGACCCCAACACCGCCCTCACCCTCTGTACCACGCTCCACAAGCAGGCTTCCTCCGGCTAGCCACGGCCCAGTCTTTCGGGCCAGCACCACACGCGGTCGCTGGCGCCATGCAAGCAGCGAAGGGGGCAGTTGGCGTTTCCGTTTGGTTGAAGGATCTGGGAATCGTTATCTTTGCAGGAGCCCAGGCTAGTTGGAGGTTCCCGTTGCGGCGTAGCTGTCTTTCGCCGCGTCACCATACAAGTGCAGAAGCTGCGACGCGCGTTTCAGCAGGTCGGAGGGCATGTCCCCGGGCTGGTAGTCCACCCAGCCCGTGGTGTACGCAAGCGAAATTCGCTTCCCGGCGCATTCCAGGTCCATCGATCCCATGCGATTCAACACCTGGGTCACTTCGCCGACGTTGCACTTGGGCAGCACCAGCACGAAGTCGTCGCTGGCCAGCCGCACCGCATAGTCCGAGCCGCGGCTCACTTCTCTGAGCCGCCTGGCAAACTCTTTCAGCGCCTGATCCACGGCCGTCTTGCCATACCGCTGCGTCAAGTCCGCCAAATCCTCTAGGTGAATCGTGGCCAGACTCAACGCCGAATTCTGCCTCTTCGCGCGGGCGATTTCTCTTCCCAGGTGCAGCAGCGCCGATGTGCGCGTGTACAAGCCGGTCACCGGGTCGATCGCAGCCGTATCATCGGAAAGCGCCGCGCTGTCCTCGCATCCAGCGCTTGGTGCCGTGGCTTCTTTGCGCAGTTTTCGGAACGACCGCTGCCGGTACAGCATCCAGCCATTGAATAGCAGCAGCAAACACAAAATGCCCCAGCGCGCCTGCTCGGGGGTCACTTCGTAGAAGTGATTTTTCTGCCTGAATAGCCGGGAGAATTGAGTGAGGAGCAATCCCGCCGCGGAAAGCATGGTCACCGTCAGGGCGGAAAGCCACAGCCACCATTCGCGCCTTCCCAACTTCTTCAGGTCGATGACGGCGGACTGCCCGTAATAACTCGCAGGTCCTTCCAGGGGAGAGGGCTTGGCCGCGAGGCTTACCCGATCTCCGAACGCAGCTGCTTTTGTTCTGTCAAGCCGGCCAAACATATCCCTCAATTTAGGCCGCAGCTACAAGGCGAGGCAATCCCTAAAAGGTACAGGCCACTCTTTTCAGGAACCTGCACCAAGGTACTGCGAATCGTCCGCGCCAGGTCCTGCGCCCAGGTGGCAAAGCATGCCACGCGGAGGTCTCGCCTAAGGGGACCCTTACGCGGGGCAATCCCAAGCTTCTTGTGGAAGTCGACGCGATTCGCCGGCACCAGTAGGGTTTGTGTGACGAGGAGTAGAATCCACAACGTAAACGCTGCGCCGTGCACGTGGATCAGCCAGTTCGGCAAGGGAGCCGCGAACACTCCGGCAAGAAAGTAGGAGCGCGAATCCGAAAAACACTGTTGTGAGCATCAGGAGCGCCATACCCGGAAAGAAATATTTGTCCAGGCGCGATTCCTGAGGTTCGAACACGGCTGTGGCCATCGCTCCTCCCGATCTTTCACCGATTTGTGATTGCCCTGCGGGTCTGAAAATGCCGGCATTCTGCATGATTTGTGAAACATTCCTTGCGGCACGTTTCAATGCGACCTAGGCTTTCGAGACGATGAGTACAGATCCGATTTCAATTTTTGTTATGGCTTGCTTGGAAGCTTGCCGGACCTGGTCCAGTCCTCGGTGCGGGGATACAGTTCGAGCCCTATTTCGTAGGAGCCATCCTGGCGTGCTTGGCAGTGCGCCACACGTCCGCGCGAGGGGAGGTTGCCCCGGATTGGTTGGAGAAATAGGTCGCGGTTCTTTTCCCAAAGGTTCTTGCTGACGACACGCGCGCCGTGGCAGCTCACATCAATGGTGGACGTAATTTCGAACGCGCCTGTCGCGGGATCCGACAGCTTGACGAACATCTTGAACGAAATGCGGTTTTCTGCGCGGCGCAGAAGGGGAGCGTCCACGAATGTGATCCTGCACAACTGTATTTTTCAGGGGAAATGAAAGGCAGGGCTGCTTTCACCTGCCATTTTTCTTGTGGCTCGCTTCGCGCGTCAATAGTACCGGAGTACTCTTGCGACGCATTTTTTCCAATACAGTCAGGTCCTTGCGGGTTCGCTACGCACTGGCTCCGTGGTCGAAGCCGAAGGGGCCCTGATCAAGTCAGCGTAAGCGGCCACGGCGAAAGACCGATGGCCGATGTTCCCATCTCGACCATGCGGAAACCGGCGGCAGCGAAGCGATGGCCCTGCGGCATCGAAAGGAGGGCCCCGAGCAGGTATGCGAAGTGGTCGTTTGTCGTTGCTCTCCTTCCACGAGTTGTGACTATTGCCGCTTTTTCGTTGCATGGTTTTTTCGGAAGGGGCGGATAGGAAGTTTGCCAATAACACAGTTCGTTAGCGGCTTATACGGAGCACGCATGAGATGCGCTGATTGACTCGAATTATATGTTCGTCATGATATAAAATGCACGGCAACCCCGCGGCCACACGACAAGTCCAACGAGAGGATTATTCTTGTGCAATCAGAACGTCCACGTGCACGCCGCTATCCCTTTGTAGCCAGTGTCGAAATGACGGATGTGGAATCGGAGACGCAGCTTGTCGAACAAACCTGCGACCTGAGCTTGTTTGGGTGCGGCGTGACCACGCAGAGACCGCTTCAGCCCGGCGCGCGTATCCTGATCAGGATTCAACATGCCGGAGCGAACTTTGCGGCTCTGGGCAAGGTGGCTCATGCCCGGCAGGGGACACGAATGGGAGTTGTGTTCACCAAAATTGAGTCTCCGCAACAATTCGTTTTAGAAAAGTGGGTCGCCGAGCTACGAGAAGCGCGCGGTGTGAGACCCGTGAAAGCGTAGCCGGAGAGAGTCATGGAGCACCGAACCCAGTTGAATTCGCTCTTTAACCCAGAAACTAATTGGCGACGGTGAGTTCGATCGTGGCGGAAGCGGGAACTTTCGCGCCGGCCATGGGCGACTGGTCAATCACAGAGCCGTGGGGCCACTGGGGCGCCCCAACATAATTCACCTTGCGGCGCATTTGCGCCTGATCCAGGCGGCGCTGCGCATCCACTTCGCTCAACCCCACAAGATGCGGCATCAGATAGGAGGCTTCTTTCGGGCCTTGCGAGATGAGCACATCCACGCGAGGCGTGGCGGCGCCTGCTCCGGGCTTGGGATTCTGGAGCACAATGGCGTCGGCGGGCTGGTTCGCCATGGTTACGGCCGATACTTCGCCGACTTGCAGGCCCTGGCGGAGCAATTCGACGCGCGAGGCGCGCAGGGAATTGCCTTCGAGCAAAGGAATCTGTAACTGGCGCTGGCCGAGGGAAAGAACGACGTGGGCTTGCTGCGAAACTTTCATGAGCAAGCCTGCAGTGGGCGTCTGACGAAGGACGACGTTAATGGGCTGGTCGCTGTAGATGCGGTCAGCGACCCGCAACACCAGGCCTCGCGATTGCAGCATCTTGCTCGCTTCGGAGACGTTTTTACCTACAAGGTTAGGCATGGTGACTTCGCGGCCATGAATGGCGATGCGCATGGCCGTAATCGCACTGAGAAACGCCGCGGACGCCAGGATGAACACGAGAAGCGTCATGCGGGTGAGCCATTCAAGTCGTTCTTTGAGGGTCATGTCGAAAAGAAATTAGAAAATAGAAATCGGAAAATAGAAAGCGCAAAAAAAAAATTGCCCTTAGAAGGGCGCAATCTGTATCGGTTTACTATTTCCTGGACAGCGGTGGTGCCGGATAGTCAGGCAACTTGTCTTTACTAGTGTCCGCGCGCTTCACTTCCAATTCGTCAAACAGCAACGAGGGGCTGATGACTGTGGTAGGCACACCACCCGGGCGATTGCTGACCAGGGGATCGTTGCCCGCCGCAATCACGGCGGTGCGAAGAGCGCGCGTGTCCAGTTCGTTGAACACGGCGCCCCGCACGAGTTCTTCGTGGCCATCGCTTGCGTAAACCCGATAGAGCAGCCGCGGCGTATTTCCGGGCTGCCCCAGCGTTTCCACCCGATAGCCGTACGGTTTGCCCTGTTCCTTGGCCATTTCCATGACTTTCTTTTTCAAGTTTTCGGGGGATTGTGCCTCGGAGCTTTTCAACAAGAGCACACCGAGATTTGGGCTTGCAGCCATTCCTGCGGCCGCACGGCCGTGGCCGTTCGAGGCAGGGAAGTCGCGTAGCGGCTGCCGCCCGATGAGGTAATTGGTAAGTGTTCCGTTTTCGATGGTACTGACGGGCTGAGCTTTTACGCCTTCGCTATCGAACATATAGCTGCCGACGAGACTCTTGCCTTGAAAATCCTTCAGCGTGGGATCGTCAACTACGGAAAGAAAATTCGGGAGGACGCGCGCTTTATAGCTGGTGGCAAAAGCACCGGTAGTGCGGTTCGGACGGCCGAGCGCGGGCTTGCGTCCAACTACGTTTTGGCCAATGAGAGAGGCGACGACGTCGTCAGCGGCATCCGCGGAAAACAAAACGGGGCCGCGATACTCTTCTTCGACGATCGGCGCCCGACGAAGCGCCACGATAGTGTCGAGCATGTTCTTGCTGTCAGCCACCAGCGCATCGTGTGTAGGCAATTCCTCCATGCGGGCAACCACGAAGGCCGGACTGCGGCTGAGGCGCATGCCGTCGTCGGCTTGTGCCGCGCCGTTCAGCTGCACCGAGTAGGTCGTTTTGCCGCAGCGCGTGACGGTTCCTTCGCTATTGACGAGGTATTCGTTGATCGCATTGAAGCGCGCGGACGCGGTCACCGATTGTATGTCGGGATACTGGCGGAAAAGATTCGTGACGTCCTCCAGCGTTTTCTTCCAGGAAGCTTCATCGAGCTTAAGCGAAACCGTGGGTTCCACCGCGATAAGCGGGGCGGATTTGGCGAAATCGTCGATGGGATTGGCGTCGGCGCTGAAGCGCTTGAGTTCGGCTTGTTTTTCGGCGAGCGCCTGGCCAGCGGCCTTGTAAGCATCGTCGGTCGCGAGCCAGATTTGATGGCGAAGCGCGATGGGGTCATTGTCCAGCGGGAGAATGGTGGATTCCCCTTCGCCGCGCGCGTAGAAGCTGTCTTGTTTGTAATCACCGATGCGCACGACCACTCGGAGGACGCGATAGTGCCCATGCTGGCCTTCCCGGAGCGCGCCAAAAGCGGCTTCGGCGTAGAAGTCGTCCACGTCGTTGACGCGATACTCGATGAAATAGGGCGGCTGGACTTGGTCCATTTTGAGTTGCGCCTTCGAACGGTCGAGTTCGGCAAGCAGGGCTTCGAGCAGGCCATCGCCTTTGGCAGCGGCGTGAGCGGCGGCCATCGCCGGGTCGGGAGAAGCCTTCGAGTCGCTCGAAGCGGCGCGAGGCGATAAAACGCTCAGCGCGATCGTCAGGGCTAGAAGGAAAGCAGATTTGCAGCGAAGTCCGAGGGCGCTCATGGCTTCACCTCGGTTTTGGTTTGCAAGCCGGTTCTTGAAGGCGCCGTGTTGTCTTCGAAACCGGGAGGTGGCAAAAGCGGCGGGCGCTCATGCTGATGCGCGCGCTTTTGCACTTCCATTTCGGAGAAAAGCATTGAAGGAGCGACGGCCGCAACGGGCACCTGGCCGCTTTCCGCGCCGCACACGCCGTTAAATACATGCGGCTGATCGCCGGTTGTGAGGATGCGGGTCAGCGCGGCGAGCGGCGTGCCAACAATGTCCACGCCGCGCACCAATTCATCAGGCCTGCCGTCGGCGTAAACCTTGTACACCATGACGGGAAGCACCTGAAACGCTTGCGGCAACTGGCGCGTGGTGATGGTGAAGCCGCCCTGGATGTCGTCGAAATATAAGCCGTACGGCTTGCCCTGCTTCTTCACTTCGTCGATAAGCTTTTGGCGCATCTGGGTGTCCGGCACGGTTTGCGTGGATGTGACGATTAAATTTCCTTGTCGGCCGGTTGGCATCAGTCCAGGTTGATTTCGGCCATGCCCATTCGAAACGCTGAAATTCTTGATGGGCATTCGCGACATCAAGAAGTTTTTGAGGATGCCGTCCTTGATTACGTCCACGTGCTGGGCGGGGGAGCCTTCGTTGTCATAGTCATAGGCGCCGGCGAGTTTCACTCCAGCGATCTCGTGACTGGTCGGATCGTCAACCACGCTGAGAAATTTTGGCAGAACCTCCTGGCCGATTTTCTTGGTGAAGGTCTGGCCCTCTTCTTCGTCGCGCTGGCGGTGGCCTTCGAGGCGGTGGCCGAGGACTTCGTGGAAGAATACGGCCGCGGCGCGGCCGCTGAGAAGCGCGGGGCCGTCGTAAGGTTCCGCCGCCGGAGCTTTGCGAAGATCGCTGAGGTCGGCGGCCATTTTTTCGATTTTTGCAATAAGTTCGGTTTCGGCGGGGAGACCCTTGGTATTTGGGGCTTGAAAAGTTTCGACGCGAAGGAGGTCCATGCCGTCGTCAGCGCGCGTTTGTGCTTCCATGACCAGGCGCGTGGAGGAACTGGGCGAAACAAGCGTGGTGCCCTCATTCGAAACCATGCGCGAATTGGAGTTCGCGACCTGCAGAACTACGGTGGCGAAATAAACGTTGGGATATTTGCGGAAGGCAGCGGAGAGGCGTTTGATTTCGCCTTCCCAAGCCGTTTGATCAAAGGGCGCGGCGGAGGCTTCGCCGATATGCGTTTGGGGCTTCTCCTTGGAAAAATCGGGAGACTTATCTTCTTCCTCGGCGCGAACCGCAGTGTTGGTGCGAACATTCATCAGGGACGGAACGGCGCGCTTGTATTCGCGGTCGGTAAGTTCCCACAAAACGCGGGCGATGGCGTCCGAGTCGTTGCCGACGGGAAGCGTGCCGGAAGTAACGCCGCTTGAGCGGCTTTGCCCGTGCGTGTTATCAAGGTCGGGAGAGCCGACGCGCATGGTGACGTCGGCAAAGCGCCGGTGCACGTTGTTGCTCCCAAACACGCTGCCATAAGCGCCGGCCAGCACGACGAAATCCTGATCATAGACGGTGTAACCGAGGTAGTAGGGAGGCTGTTCACTTTTCGCTAATTCGGCGACAGCTCGTGCCAGCTCCGTTTGCATGGCTCTTAAGACGGGATCGTTGGCTGAGACCGGTGTTGGCGCCGGCGTAGCCGCGGAGGCAAGCGTATCCCCGCCAGCGGTCGCAACGGGCAGGAACGCCAGCTGCGCTGCGAGGCACCAGGCAGCGGCGGCGCGCAGGAATTTCGGGTGGCGGGCTCGCATCCGCCCGCAGTGTTTTGAGGCTTTAGAGATGTGCATGTAAGAACGGACTCCCCATACTGCGGTCGATCCAAAGTAAATCAATCCGCGTCAATTACTGAAGACTACGAAGAATTCGAGTATGCCTTAGTGTTTTGGCGCGCGCAAATCAGGTGTGTCCGAAGCGTTCGCCGGGTTTAACGCGAGCCCCATTGGCGAATTCGGGGGCCCTGATTTGTTTGTGGCCTTCCAGTTTGACGGACTGCAGGCGCAAAAGAGTTGCGCTGCCGCAGGAAACGAACCAGTCGCTCCTGGAACCGAAGAGAGTGCCGGGGGCCGAGTCGGCGGCTAGGGAAGAATTGCTATGGACTTCTGCCGCCAGAGAGGCTGGCTCGCACCAAAGGTGGCAGGTCTGGCCCCGAAATGTGGTGTAAGCCCCGGGCCAGGGCGCGAAGCCGCGCATGCGGTTGTAGATTTCCTGCGCAGAGCGATTCCAGTCGATGCGACCGTCTTCTTTTTTGAGGATCGGAGCGACGGTGGCTTCGGCATGGTTCTGCGAACGCGGAACAATCGCGCCGGCAGCGAGGCCGCGCAGCGTCTCTTCCATGAGGGGTGCACCAGCTTCGGACATTCGCGCGGCCAATTCGGGAGCAGTCTCGTTTGGTCCGATTTCCATTTCGCGCTGAAGAAGAGTGTCGCCAGTGTCCATGCCCGCATCAATGCGCATGGTTGTGAGGCCGGTGCGCGTCTCGCCGTTCACAACGGCCCAGTTGATGGGAGCAGCGCCCCGATATTGGGGGAGAAGCGAAGCGTGCAGATTGATCCAGCCTTGTTTAGGAATGGAAAGAAGGCGCGAGGGGATAATCTGTCCATACGCGATGATCACGATGACGTCGGGGGCAAGCCTTTCGAGCAGCAGCTGAACTTCCGGAGCGCGAATCTTTTCCGGCTGGTGCACGGGAAGATTCGCGGCGAGTGCGACTTCCTTCACTGGAGACACAGAAAACCGCAGGCCGCGGCCGCGCGGGCGGTCGGGCTGCGTGATGACTCCCATAACCGCGAAATCAAACTTGGCGAGGAGATGCTTCAGCGTAGGTACAGCGAATTGAGGCGTGCCGCAGAAAATGATACGCAGTTTTGGCGCTCCTTGGGGAGGCGCAGTCGAATTCATCGCTGAGATCCTTCGCTTCGCTCCGGATGACACGACTCGGTGGCCAGCTCGAACAAGAAATATCGAAGCCTGTCTTTGAGGTGGGTATAAACGGAATCACCACTCGCCTTGCTTGCGCAGCTTTTTGATTTTGCGCTTAATCATGTCGCGCTTCAGCATGCCGAGATGCTGGAGAAAGAGAATTCCATTGAGGTGATCGATTTCATGGCAGAACGCGCGGGCCAGGAGGTTTTCGCCGCGAATTTCGAATGGCTCGCCTTTCACGTTTTGCGCTTTGACCGTGACAAACTGCGGGCGCATGACGTAACCGCGGAAGCCGGGAATGGAAAGGCAGCCTTCTTCTTCGCGAACTTCCCCTTCGGCGTGAGTTACCTCGGGATTCGCCAGGACAATTTTCCCCTCCGGGTTCTTCCCGCCGGTCACGTCCACCACGGCGAAGCGCATGCTTTTTCCGATTTGCGGAGCGGCCAGCCCCACGCCTTGCGCCGCGTACATAGAAGCGAACATGTCCTCGGCTAGCTCTTCAAGTTCCGCGTCAAAACTCTTTACAGGCGCGCCGGGTTTTTCCAGGATCGGATCGCCATATTTTACGATGGGGTAGATTTTGCGCGGCGGAGAAGACACCGGTGGCGTTTCAGCAGCAGAGGCGGGCGCTTTAGAACTCGTCGATTTGTCGGACATAGTTGTCGAAGTTTCGCCGCATTTCGGCGAGCGAGTCTCCCCCAAATTTTTGCAGAAAAGCATCGGCTAACACAAGAGCAACCATCGCTTCGCCCGCGACCGCGCCGGCGGGGACCACGCACCAGTCCGAGCGTTCATACGCGGCCTGCACCGGTTCCTTGCTGACCAAGTTGGCAGTGTGCAGCGGCTTGCGCAAGGTGGAAATGGGCTTGAGGTAGCCGCGAATCACAACGTCTTCCCCATTGGTGATGCCGCCTTCGAGGCCGCCCGCGCGATTCGTGAAGCGGCGAAAACGGTGCGTCCCTCTGTCGTAAGAGATTTCGTCCTGCACATCGCTGCCATGCGAGGCCGCGATGGATACACCGTCGCCGATTTCGACGGCTTTCACTGCCTGTACGCTCATTAGCGCCTGCGCGAGACGGCCATCCAGTTTTTCGTCCCACTGCGCATGGCTGCCGAGACCGGGAGGAACATTGTGGGCAACAATTTCGAAAATGCCGCCAACTGTGTCGCCCGCTTGGAGCGCCGCATCGACTTCTTCTTTCATTTTTTCCTGAAGAGCAGCGTCGGCGCAGCGCAGCGGCGAATCCAGGTCAGCGCTGACAGTGCGAATTTTTTTCCAGGAAACGGCATGCTCCAGGCGAATGTTGCCCACCTGAATCGTGTGACTCGCGATTTCCGTTCCGAATTCCTTCAGGAGGATTTTGGCGAATGCGCCTGCGGCTACTCGCGCCGCAGTTTCGCGCGCGGATGCGCGTTCGAGGATGTAACGCGCATCGTGATAATTGAATTTCAGCGAGCCGGCCAGGTCGGCGTGGCCGGGTCGAGGCGCGATCAGTTTCTTAGCGCCGGGATCGTCCTCGGCGGGCTCGACCGGAAGGATTTTCTCCCAGTGCGCCCAGTCACGATTCTCGATGCGCAGCGCGATGGGCGCGCCGATGGTCTTGCCGTGGCGAACTCCGGCAAAAACCTCCGCGTGATCCTTCTCAATTTTCTGGCGGCCGCCGCGCCCGTAACCAAGCTGGCGGCGGTGCAGCTCCTGGTTGATGAACTTCAGATCGATGGGGAGTTGCGCAGGAAGCCCGGAAATGTATGCGAAAAGCGCTTGTCCGTGCGATTCACCGGCCGTGTAGAACTTCAGCATCCGCGCCTCGATCCTCGCGTGTCCTTTCGCAATTCAGTCAAGTAGGAAGAGACAGTGTAGCGACACCGGCCTTTGGCGTCCAGCAAGCCTCGTGCGGTTTGCAGCGTAATTCTGTCGGTCGTGTATTTTCCAGGCACTCTCTAGGAACCGCTTCGAGCTTCCCCCAGCCGCACAAGGCAAGGTAAAATTTCACGAACAAATACGACTATTGTTGCGGGCCGCTTTTTCATGAACCTAGATGACATTCAACTGCTCTTCGAATACGACCGCTGGGCAAACCAGCGGGTCTTGCAGGCGGCAAGCGCGCTTGGTGTTGAGCAGTTCACTCGCGATCTGAGCGGTAGCTTCCGTTCCATACGAGACACCCTGCTACACATCATCGGCGGCGAATGGGGATGGCTTGCCTATTGGAAGGAGCCGTCCCAGAGCCCGGCATTCTTGGCCGATCTGTGGAATCGACACGATGCCCTCTTTCGCCCGGACGCGTTTCCCAACGTCGATGCGGTTCGGCTGAAGTGGGTGGAAATCGAAAGAGAGCAGACCGAGTTTGTCAATCGCCTTACAGATGAGGCATTGAGAAAAATGCTCCCCGTTCGCAAGACGCACCTAAGCCTGGCGCACCTGATGCAGCATCTCGCCAATCATTCCTCTTATCATCGGGGACAAATCGCAGCAATGATGCGGCAGGTTGGTGCGCAGCCTCTGGCAACGGACTTTCATGTGTTTCTGGTCGAAGGCGGCAACAACGCCCGGTCGTGGTAGGCCGGGTTCTTGTTAGCTCCCCGTGAACCTTTTGAAGATGGGGCGCGTTTTGAGAATCAGAAATTTACCGGAGCAGGCCGTCAAAAAACACAATGTCGGCGTCGCCTTCACCGACGGCGGCAAAAATGAACTTATTGTCCGGAGACCAGGCAACATGGCGAGCGATGAACGTCCGGCGGTCCCCGAAATCGGTGACGGCGTGCATGGGTCCGCCTGTGGTGGACAGAAGCCAAAGATTCGTACCAAAGGTGTCGTTCAACGTGAGCGCCAGCCACTTGCCGTCCGGCGAAAGGACGGGGTGAAGACCTTGCCAAGCGGGAACGCGATGGCCAGAAATGGCCGCGAGTAGACGCGAGGGCGCCGAGTCCGGATGCGCGGCGCGGATTTCATAGTCCCACAAGCCGTTTACGGGCTCTAAGAGCTTGGCGTAGTAGAGCGTGGAACCATCCGCCGAGATCGCGGGACCATTCGCAACCTCTCTGCGCACTTCAACCGTGGTGGAATCTGCGGTGGACATCTTCAAAATGCGCCCAGCAGAGCCCCCCGTGTGGCCAGTCATGTCGACATAGTAGACCCAACGGCGGTCGGGTGACCAGGTCAGCCAGGAGGCTTTGGGAAGGAACTGACTGTTCTCGCTGCCGTCCGGACGGACCGACCAATACGCCACGGTGCTGTTGCCTTGACCCGAGAACTGGCGCGCGTAAGCGATGCGCAAGCCGTCTGGCGACCAGACTGGCACACCCATGATCAGGCCCGGGTCTTTCTCAAAGGTGATTTGACGGCTCTGCCGGGAGGCTAGATCCAGGACCCATAGATTTCCGTGTCCCCCGGTGTCGGAGAGGTACACGAGTTGGCGTCCATCGGGACTCAGGCTGGGAGTTTGCACCTGAGCCGTCTGGTGGGAGACGCGTGCTGCATGTTGGACATTTTCTGCCGGAGCAAACGCAACGGGAAACTTCCAGATGTCAAACGTGATTCGAATGCGGCTGGAAACCAGACGACCGCGGAACTTGCCACAGGTGCATGGTGGGCAAGTAAAGAATAGTGGAACCACGGGAACTGCTGAACACGAATCCGGAGCCGCCTGGAAGCCAGGAGAAGCCGGAGAACAGCGCCGTATCGAAGGTCACGCGCCGGGGAACGCCGCCCGTAGCGGAAACGTAAAAAAGATCATCCGACCAACGATCATTGGCAAGCATGAAAGCGATGGAGGAATCGTCGGGGGACCAGCGGGGCTGGCGGCAGGCTGTTTTTGACGGGAATTGCGCGAGAACCTGAGGGTGAGAGGCGTCCCGATCAGTGCGAACGAGCTCGATTTGGCCGCCTCCGAGACGAAAAAACGCCAGCGACTTTCCATCGTGGCTGGGATCAACATCACTGAGACTGGCGGTCAACCGGCGAGGATTTCCGCCGAGAGCGGAAATCTCCCAAACAGTCGCTTGGTGCGATCCCTCCGCAGGCGGAGTGTAATAAAAGAGAGAGGCGGAATCGGGAGACCACCGCGGGGAAAAATGATCGACGGCATCACGGGTCAGTTGGAAAGGAACACCTCCGGCCAGCAAGCGAATCCAGATTTGGCGCGAGCCCGTTGAGTCACCTACAAACGCGACCGATTTGCCGTCCGGCGAAATCGCGGGGCTTTCCTCCATCCCCGAGAAATCGGTCAACCGCTCGAAAAGCACAACCGGGGGACGAGCGGCCTGAAGTTGCCGTCCGCGGAACCACCAGGCGAAAATGGCGGCTGCCAGGATCAGCGACGCCGGCATCATCCAGCGGAAAATTCGCGAGAGCGGAGAAGGGTTCAACGGTCCCAGCGGAATAGCAGGCAGCGCACCGCCGCTGCTCGATGCAACATGGGACGCGAGCGAATCGAGCTGAAACGCCAGATCGCGAGCCGACTGGAAGCGCTCGGCAGGAGCTTTCTCCAGGCAACGCCGAACGATGCGATCAAGGGCGGGAAGAACCTTTCGCTCTGAAGGCAGTGGCGCTGGGTCTTGGCGAAGAATGGCGGAAATCAGATCGGCATAGGTGTTGCCCGAAAAAGCGCGCTGGCCAGACAGCATTTCGTAAAGGACAGAGCCGAGGCTGAAGATGTCGGAGCGGGAATCGACAGCCTGCCCCCGGGCCTGCTCAGGAGACATGTAGGCGGCCGTGCCCAGAATGATTCCGGAAGCTGTTTTCAGCGTGATCGTGGCATCCGGGGGCGCCGAGTCCTGAATAGAAACGCTTGCCAGGCCGAAATCGAGAATTTTCACATGGCCGTCGCTGACGATGAAAATATTCTCCGGCTTGATGTCACGATGAATGATGCCTCTTTCGTGAGCAGCGCCGAGTCCCTTTGCAATTTGGGAAGCGATTTCTATGGCTTTACGCTGAGGAAGTGGCCCGGGTTCCAGGCGTTCCCGCAGCGTCTCACCTTCCAAAAGCTCGGTGATGATGAACGGCAGGCCGTCATACACGCCGATATCGAGTACGGCAAGAATATTGGATGATGAATCTGTCCGGCCGCCCGCGCCTCGCGTTCAAAGCGTGCCCGGCGGTCGGAATCAGGAGCAAAATCAGGCGGGAGAATTTTTAAGGCGACGTTGCGCGCGAGGCGGGAATCACGTGCCCGGTAGACCTCTCCCATTCCCCCTGCGCCGAGTGGGGCAAGGATTTCGTAGGGGCCAACCAGTGTGCCTGAGGGCAAGGGCATAAGGGCGGGATTATAGCTCCAGAACGGTTTTTCTAGCGCTCCAGTGACTTATGCATGTTGGCCCGTTGAAGGTTAGCTTATCGTACGGTTTCTTTGCCGCCGGTATACACCGGCATGAGGATTGCGACGGCGATGCCGCGTCGCCCCTGACCTAAGTCGTCAACACGAACAACCTTGCCAAGGGATTCGCGATTCAGGGAACCGGGTGTGTCGGAGTACGGGAAGGTAATAAATACGCGCATGCCCTCCTTATAGGACACGTTTTTGGAGGCGAAGTAGACACTGTCTCGAGTGGTGTTCAGCGTGGGCAGGATTTCATCGAAGTGGAGGTGAGCGTCCGAAGGCCGCACGCGAACCACCTGTGAAAGCTTTAGCCGAGTTCGGCGCCGGCGCTCTGGTGGATAACTCATAGTAGTGTCCAGTAGAAAGATTAGCGAATAGAGGGCGATTCGAACACGTTTGTTGTGGTGTAAGTTGCTCAGTTGACTAAGGTTCCTGAGCGTTTGGAAACCTGCTCTGAATCGCTTACTTGACGCAAAGTTGGCGCACAGTTACGCTTGCGAAGATGCTGTTTCGGCGAGAGATTCGAGGCAAACGACGGGTGTGAACAGGTACTTGTGGCCGATACTCCGCTCCAGGTAACAGGCAACCGTACGAAACAGGAACAAGCCCCTTCGGTCGTCGAAGTGCTGGAGGACGCGGCGAAGCGGGCGGTGGCTGCCGTTCAGGATTACTCGCTGCTTTCCTGCCGGTCTCTGACCAATCTCGCAACTTCACCCCATTATTTTCAAGACACCCTAGACCAAATGGATGATGTGGGAGTCGGCTCGCTGCCGATCATTTTGCTTTCGGGATTTTTCATCGGCGGAGTCATGGTGCTGCAGACTGGCGCGCAGTTTGTGCGCTTTGGACAAACGTCGTTGACCGGAGACGTCGTCTCGCTGGCGCTGGTACGCGAACTCGGACCGGCGATTACGGGACTCCTAACCGCCGGGCGCTGCTCTTCGGGAATGGCGTCCGAGCTGGGCTCGATGCTGGTGACCGAGCAAGTGGACGCGATGCGGGCCATGGGCACCGACCCGAGCCGCAAATTGGTGACGCCCCGCGTGCTGGCGACCATGTTGATGGTTCCGCTGCTCACGGCGCTGATGGTGTTCGTCGGTTTGCTGGGCGGATGCGTTGCTTCTGTCTTTTCGTTGCAACTTAGCGCCGTTGAATTTTGGCGGCGCGCCGTCGATATTCTGGAGTTTCCGGACCTGATGCAAGGCTTCATGAAGTCGGTGGCGTTTGCTTTCATTCTGGCGACCGTTGGCTGCTATAAGGGACTTACGGTGCGGGGCGGAACACAAGGCGTCGGCCGGGCCACGACACAAGCTGTCGTCATTTCCTCGGTGATGATTATCGTGGCCGACCTCTTTTTAACCAAGTTGAGCCTCTACCTTGCGAATAAAGTCTTCTGATCGAACAAGCCCAAATTATGCCAACACCAGTCTAATTGGGACTAGTTCCCGCTGGTGATCGATTCGCCCTTGACCAGTGCGCGGTCGAAGAAGTCCGCGGTCGCCTTGTACCCGCGCACCCAGGAGCGCCACAAAAGAAAATCGTGGATCTCGTCGGGGAAAACGATCTGCTCAAACGGCACTTTTTGTTCGCGGAGCCGCTGGACAAGGTCGACCATCTGGCTGAAATCCACGTTGCGGTCGTCGTCGCCTTGAATCAACAGCACGGGCGATTTCCACGACTTGATTGAAGCATTCGGCGAAGACTCGAACGAAATGCGCAGGGCCTCGGCGCGGTCGGGCGGGCCGCCGACTTCCTGCGCTCCCGGGCCGCCGCGGAAAATGCCGCGCGCCGACCAATCATGCACGCCATGAAAATCCACTCCGGCGGCGAAAATATCCGAATTGCGAGCAAGGCCCATGGCCGTCAAAAATCCACCGTAAGAACCGCCCCAAAGGCCAAGTTTCTTTGCATCCACTATAGGAAGGGTTTGAAGATATTTCGCTGCTGCAACGATGTCCTGATACTCCTCCGCACCGCGCGGCCCGCCTTTCTCGCGCTCGCGGAAAGCCCGGCCATACATGATTCCCGTGCGGTAGTTGACCGAAAGAACCACGTAGCCTCGCGAAACGAGATACTGATTTTCGGCGTAGGCGTTGTGATAGTACTGCATGTAATGAAAGCCGAGCATCATCTGTCGCCGCGAGCCGCCGTGCATGAAGAGCAACGCTTGGCCGGGAGAAGTGCGTCCACGAGGGACAAAAAGCTGCCCGTGAATCTTTAGCCCGTCTTGGGCCGAGAAGATGACCTGCTTCGGGACCACAAGCTGAGCAGAGGGAAAATCCGCAGGCATCTGGGAGGCCGCAATCATCTCGCGTCCCGCCAACGTCAGCCGATAGGGCATCGCCGGGGAAGTCGCGGTTGAGCCGAGGCAAACGACCGTGCGGCCATCCGCGAGTTCGGCGGGAGACCATTCCATCGTTTCGCCCTTACTGAGAGCTTCGGGCTTTCCACCCTCAACGGTCACGCGCCATAAGTGACGGCGGTCCATATCGTCCTGATTCGATGAATAAATGATCGATCGGTCGTCGCGCGATACCGTGACGTCTTCCACTTCGAATTCGCCGGGAGTGAGCAGCGTTGCTGTGCCACCCGAGGCGGGAATGGAATACAAATGGTTCCAACCGTCCTGCTCGGAAGCGAAGACAATTCGGTTTCCTGTGAAATGGAAAGATTTGCTTTCGGTAAGATTCGGAAGGGAACCGCTGAGCTCTTCGGTGCTATGCCATATGGCGCGCGCTTCACCGGTTGCGCCATCGGCAACATAGATGGCCCAGGGATTGGGCCGAGTGCGGAGCAATGGCAGCCGCTCTTCGAGGCCATGGATGCGCACGAAAGCAACCTGCTTGCCGTCCGCAGACCAACGCGGCATGGAATCGCGGTCCACCGACGGAGCCAGGTAGCGGACGGATTCGCGGCCAAAATTGTAGATGCCGATAAAGCTGTGATCGCCGCGATGCGAAACAAAGGCGATCTCCGTGGTATCAGGTGACCACTGCGGCGAGTCATTTTCGCCGCGCACAAAGGCGAGCTGGTGTGCGGGCATCGCGCCGGATATCGGCGCTACCCAGAGTTGCCCGCGCGCGGCCCAAACTGCCATTGTGCCATCCGGTGAAAGCTCGATATCTTCACAGCCTTCCCGCGTGCAATTCATTTCACCCAGCAGGCGCGGCTGGCCGTTGTCCACGTCTACGGCCCACACTTGCTGGTTTGGCCGCGTGACGTTGTTCGTGGGATCCGCAACCTCGCCGGCGGAGTTGAGTTCACTGCCGCGCGCATAAACCACCGTGCGGCCGTCAGGCGTTAGCCGCAAGCTCGCAAGCGCCATGCCGTCGTCTTCGGAATAATGCGTGACTTGGCGGGCGGAAAAGCTGGGTGCGTCCGCCATCCAAACGTTTCGCACTCCCTTGGCGTCGAAAGCCCAGACGACACGCGGCACATGAGCGGCCGTCGTCAAACCTTCAGGGAAAGGCGAGCTCATGACCTGCTCCACAGTGAAACCCTGCGCATCGGCAAAGCGCGGAGCTAAAAAGGCACAAGCGGCGCAAATCAGGAAGTTGACAAGTCGCGCGAGAGCTTCAAATCGAGACGATCTGAAAATCCTTTTCACCGACATCTCCTTTTCACTTGAAAAAGCGGCAGTATTGTACGCCCATCTTGCCTGCCGGCGGTCCCAGAGAAGCAATTGTGTTTTTGAGCGCTCTTTCGGGAAACCAGAAGCGAATTGCCGCTATAATCGAAGATATGGCAGAACACGGGTCTTTCCCTTTTTGGGAAGCAAGGTCTGCTATTGCGTTTGAGGACGTGCGCATAGGTTTCGACGAGGGGCAAATTCTGCGTGGCGTATCCTTTTGCGTGCGCGAAGGGGAAACTGTCGTTTTGCTGGGAGAAACAGGCACGGGAAAAACGCTCACACTAAAAATGGCCGCTGGATTGCTGCGACCCGATAGCGGCAGCATCGACGTGCTGGGCCAAAAAGTATCAGACATGCCCGAGAAAGATCTCCTGGCATTCCGGCGGAAGATTGGTTTCATGTTTCAGGAAGGAGCGCTGTTCGACTCAATGACCGTCGCCGACAACGTGGCGTACCGGTTGCACGAGGACGGCGTTGCTGAGGAAGAGATCGGGCCGCGCGTAAGAGAAGTGCTGCGCTTTGTCGAACTGGAGCACGCCATCGAACAGCTTCCTTCGGAATTGTCTGGCGGTATGAGGCGGCGCGTTTCCATCGCGCGGGCGCTGGTCAATCGTCCGCCCATCGTACTGTATGACTCGCCGACGGCAGGACTGGATCCCATAACATCCCAAACGATTATCACGCTGATTTTGCGGCTGCGGGATGTGTACGGAGTGACGGCACTGCTGGCGACACACCGATTACAAGATGGATTTGCTCTTGCAAATTTTCATTTTGACCCGCGTGCGGAACGGGTTGTCGCAAATTCTGAGAACGGAAGCGGCGCGGCGAATGGGGCGCATACGCGCTTTCTGGTGTATCGCGAAGGCGAGATTTATTTCGAAGGTGAGCCCGAGGAGATTGCGAATTCGAAGGATCCTTATTTGAAGCGTTTTCTGGTGTGAATTTGCGGTAACTTTTTCCTAGTATTAGGAGGAAAGAAGAAATGCCACAACGAAGACAACTTACCTGGACCGAATTGAGGGTCGGCTTGTTCGTGTTAGTTGGCTTGTCCGTGCTGGCCGCGGCGATCTTTTATGTGACCGGGCAGGGAATTCTTGGGCCGAAATATCGGCTGAAGACTTACTTGCCAGAGGTTTCCGGGCTGGCCAAGGGAGCGGTGGTGCGCGTAGATGGCGTGGAAGTCGGGAACGTGGAGTCCATCAAGCTTTTGCCGCGGACCGCCGGAAAGGCGATGGATCGCAACAGAAATATTGAGGTGGTGATGCGCGTGGATCGGAAGTTTCAAACCGATATTCTTACAGACTCGGCGGCGAGCCTTAGGACCGAAGGACTGCTGGGGAACCGCTACGTGACCGTTTCACGCGGACTCACGGGGGCGCCAATCCCTGACGAAGGAGTCATTCCCGGGGCGGAAGAAAAGGCCATGGCCGAAGTAGTAGAGAGGAGCGCGGAAGTGCTGGGCAATCTTTCGGCGTTGTCCGTGGACGTCCGCGACTTGATCAAGGGCGTGCAGGAAGGGCGCGGATCGTTGGGAAAACTGCTCACCGACGAGCAAGCCTATCGTCATTTGAACAACATTCTCGCCAAGAGCGAGGCGATGGTTACCGACATTCAAGACGGGAAGGGCACACTTGGGAAATTGGTTGCCTCGGATGAGATGTACGCGAAAGTGGACAAAGGGCTGGACAACGTAAATGTGATGCTGGCGGACATGCGCGCGGGCAAAGGCACCTTGGGAAAGTTGATCTACGACCCAACGTTATACGACCAAACCAAGGAAACCATGACCAACGCCAACTCCATGCTGCGCGACGCCCGCGCTGGGAAGGGGTCGCTGGGCAAGTTTGTGACCGACGACACCCTATACGACAAGTTGCGTGAAACCAGCGCCAACTTTGCTTCTGCTTCCGCCAAGTTAAACGAGAACACCACCACCGTTGGCAAGATGTTCAGCGACCCAAGGCTCTACGACAACCTGGCGGCATTGACAGGGGACATGCGTTTGCTGATTGGCGATTTTCGCCAAAACCCCAAGAAATTCTTGCACGTCAAGGTCACCCTTTTCTAAGGGACCATTTTTTGAGGTGGTGCCTCTTTGCCCGGAAGCCCGCATTGTGTTGTAATGCGGCTGTAGCGATTGTTGCGTCGCGTTCCCGTTCCAATAGCTTCCGCACGAGGCCCATGGAAACTCAGGATGTAGTACAAAAACCGGCCCGGACCGAGCCGGCCAAATCTACCCTTCCCCAGCCGGGCCGGCCAATTCCCAGCCGCTCTTATCCCGGCGCATTGATTGTGGTGGAAGGCACGGACGGGTCCGGAAAAAGCACACAGTTGTATTTGCTGAAACGCTGGCTGGAAATCGGCGGCTACCGCCTGCATTTCACCGAGTGGAATTCTTCGCCGCTGGTAAAATCAGCGACCCGCCGTGGCAAGCAGCGGCGGCTGCTCACGCCAACGACCTTTTCGCTTCTTCATGCTGCTGATTTCGCCGACCGCTGTGAGCGGCAGATCATGCCCTTGCTTCAGGGCGACTATTTGGTCCTCGCCGACCGTTACATTTACACCGCTTTTGCGCGTGATACCGCCAGAGGGTGTTCGCCGCGCTGGTTAAGAAATCTCTACCGCTTTGCTCCGGTTCCCGACATTACGTTTTATTTCCGCGCGCCCCTGGACGTGGCCGTGAACCGCATTTTAAGCGGGCGGCCGAAGCTGAAGTACTACGAAGCTGGCATGGATTTGGGTTTGTCTTATGACCGCGCCGAGAGTTTCCGATTGTTCCAGGCGCGCATCCTCGAGGAATACGACAAGATGGTGGATACCGATAGCTTCGTGGTTTTGGACGGAACCATGCCCGTCAATAAATTACAAAAACAGATGCGCGACATCGTGGCCTCGAAAATCGATCTCAAGCGCTTCGCTCCCCGCGCCGAGGCTGCGGAGTGAGCATGCCGGATCAGGAAAAAGAAAAGCCGGCAGCGCCGGCCACAACCGAAACTGCAGTGGCCCCGGCGCCACCCAAGGCCGCTGCGCCCCCCGAAGAACCCAGCCAACAGCCTTTTTTTGGTGAGCCCCTAGTCGGATTCGATCCCAGCGAAATCACCGGCAGCCTCATCGTGATTGAAGGGATGGACGGCTCGGGCCGCTCCACGCAAATCGCTCTGTTGCAGGAGTGGCTCGAATCTGAGGGCTTTGCCGTGCAAACCAGCGGTTTGCGCCGTTCGAACCTGGTGGGCCGCGACATCGATGAACTTCTCGCCAAAAACGCCGTTACGCGCCTGACCCTGGCCCTGATGTACGCGACCGATTTCTTCGACCAGATCGAGCACCGCATTCTTCCCGCGTTGCGCTCCGGGACCATCGTGCTGGCCGACCGCTACATCTTTACCCTGATCGGCCGTGGCGTTGTGCGCGGCATCAACCGCGATTACATGGGCGGGCTTTACGCCATGGCGCTTCGGCCTCATCTCACCTTTTGGCTCAACGTCCGTCCGGAAACTGCCTTCGGCCGCGAATTTCGCAAAGCGCAGGCGATCAGCTACTGGGAAGCAGGGCGCGACATGTCCCTCTCGCACGATCTTTATTGGTCCTTCATCCGCTACCAGACTATGATTAAGCGCGAATTCGAAGTCATGGCAAAGAAGCACAACTTCATAGAATTGGACGGCGAAGCCAGCGTTTCCACCGTTAACAAGTTGCTGCGCCAGCGCATCGCTGAGCAACTCGGAATTCGTTCGACAAAGTACACTCCTTCCTCGGCCTTATCACACCTCTGGCGGTAGAATTCGCTGATGCCAATGCCGGAGCCGGTCCACATCGCCGCCATCGACGCTGGCTCCAATGCCGTGCGCCTCTCCGTGGCCCGCGCGTATTCCGCGCTGGACATCGAACCGCTGCAAACGGAACGCTACCCGCTTCGCCTCGGGGAAAGCGTTTTCCTGCGGCCTCGTTTCACTGAAGACGTCTTCAAGAAAGCCGTAAAAGCGTTTCGCTTTTTTCGCGAAGTCATGGACGATTTCGGCGTGGTGCGCTATCGCGCGGTGGCTACGAGCGCCACTCGCGAGGCGGAAAATCGCGACGCCTTCGTTCGCACGATAAAGAGAAAATCCGGGATCGCTTTGGAGGTAATCGGTGCGGCGGAGGAATCGCGCCTTGGCCGGGAAGCCGTGCTCGCAGCGCTTGGGCCCGAAGCCATCCCTCGTTGCATCGTGGACTTGGGTGGCGGCAGCCTCGAGGTCAGCATCCTTCGCGATCACGCCGTCGAGCAAAGCGCGCAACTGCCCGTCGGCACCGTTCGCCTTATGACCACTCTGAATCTTCCCGGCGTCATCAAACCTGCGGAAGGCGAACAGGTGCGCAAGTACGTGCGCGCCCTGCTGGAATCAAAACTGTCTCCCCGGCCAAATCTGAACAGTGGGATTGCCGTCGCCCTAGGCGGTAATGCGGAAACTCTCGCCGAAATCGCCCCGGGTCCGCGCGAGCATGGCCTGGAAACCATCGAGCTCTCGCTTTTACGCGAGCGTTTGCCGGACATCCTCGAGCGCGATGTGCGCGAGCGCATGAAGACGTACGGCGTGCGCCGCGATCGCGCCGACGTCATAGGCATTGCCGCAATTACGTTTGTCACGCTGGGGCGCTATTTGAATCTGCGAGTCTTTGCCGTCCCGGGCGTTGGCGTCCGCGAAGGTCTTCTTCAGGAAATCGCGCACGAAACCTTTTCCAACAAGGAACCGCATCGCTACAATGGCGCCGCGCGCCAGTTGCTGGTCGGAACCCGCAGCTTTGCGCGTAGGCTCGAATATGATCAGCAGCACGCAGAGCACGTTCGCGAATTGAGCCTTCAGCTTTTTGATCAGTTGCAACCCGTACACCGTCTGCCGCCACAGACTCGCGTCCTTCTCGAAGCCGGCGCATTATTGCACGATACCGGACACATGATTAGCCACCGCGGCCACCACAAACATGGAGAATATCTGGTCATGAACGCCGATATCCCCGGACTCGAAGGACGCGAACGCGCGATCGTTGCGGGCTTGGTGCGCTATCACAATCGCAAGTCGGAGCCCGCGGCCCATCATCCTGCCTATTCCGCTCTCGACGACGGTGATAAACCCACTTTGCGCCGGCTCGCTGCGATTCTACGCATCGCAGAAAGCCTCGACCACTCTCACCGCCAGCGCGTCGTGAAGATTCGTGCTACCTTTCAGCGCGGCGCTGTAGGCTTGGAAGTGGACGCACGCGGCGACGCCAGCGAAGACTTGCGCGATGCCGGCCGCAGCGCGGAATGGTTTGAAAAAGAATGTCATGTAAAAGTGTATTCCCGGCAGGCTCCCGGCCTCATGAACCGAATCCGCCGGTTGCTGCGCCCTTCGTCGTCGTTGGAGAATTCATAAACGGCCTCGGAAGTCAGTGTGCAATTAGGAGAAGAAGATGCAGCTCTATATCGTCCGGCACGGCATCGCGATCGATCGCGAAGATCCCAAGTGCCCCCCCGAGGCCGAGCGTTATCTCACCGAAGAAGGCGTGCAAAAGACCAGGCAAGTGGCGAAAGGCCTGGCGGCCCTGGGTGTTACCGGAGACTTGTTGATCACCAGTCCGTACGCTCGCGCAGTGCAAACCGCAGAGATTTTTGCGGATGCGTTGGACTACTCCAGACAAAGAATCCGCCGAAATGAAATCCTTCTGCCAGGGTCCGAACCGACCCTCCTCTTTCGCGAACTCGCGCGCGAAAAGCAGGCCTCTGCAATTTTTGTGTTTGGACACGCGCCGCATCTCGACGGCGCTATCGCCACGGCGCTAGGTTCGAAGAAGCACCTGACATCGCTGAAAAAAGCTGGAGTCGCCCTCATCGAGCTGAAGCGCATCTCTCCGCCGATCGGTGTTCTTGGTTGGCTCGCTACCCCCAAAATGTTGCGCCGAGCGCGGAAGTAGCAAATGAGATGCGGCAGGATATAACGGCCTAGTCGGACGCCATAAAAAATTGCGGTGTCGGCGGCGTCGGCAGCGCGACAATTTTCCCTTGCTTGAGCACTGGCTTCAGAATCAGGGGCATTCCCAGATATTCTTCCAGCAAATGCTTTCCCGCGGCAAGCCGAGCCGCCGTCTCCACATCATCTGTAAGCCCCCGCACGCGAAACACAATCGTCTCAGCGGACTTTTCCGCGCGAAGCCCTGCGCCGCTCTCCACCCCGCATTTTCGAAGCGCCAGGGCTAAACGCAAAACGCCGCTCAAAGCGCGTACACGATTCTGCTGCTCGGTGGACAATTCTGCAAAGGGGCCTTTCTTCTTCGATGGCTCCGCTCCGCGATGGTAACGAACCACCGTGGCCAGCAACTCCCACTCCTCATTGCTCCAACCCGGAGGAAGTGGCAGCCCCAGAATGAATTTGCTCGCAGCCTTTTGCGCGGATTTCTCCGCGTTCGTCGCTCCCGCTCCATGCAATCGAGCCGCGGCAAGCAGAACGCGTCGCAAAGGTGCTTCGCCGAATGCTGTCCCCGCGTCCGCGCGTTTCAGCGCTTCGTACAATGCCACCGCAATGCGCGAAACCTGGGAGGTCCTGCTGGCGTGGGGATCTGCCGCCCGCGCCGTAGAGCGCAAACGGGCCTCCGCCGCGGCCTCCACGCGTCCATTGGTAGGCAACCCGGCGCGCCAGGTATTCCACAGACTCGTTTTCCCCAGAGTAAGTTGGCGGTAAGTGCGAATGCATTCCTGCCGTTCGCACCCGATGGTTTCCGTCCAGAGGTTCAACGAATCTTCCGTCTCCACGAACTCCGATTTCTTAACTATCTCCGACAGCACGTCGAGGTCGTGGACTTCCCCGAGCAAATCCTGAACGCGCTTTAGATTCTCGCTCCAAATCGCATATTGCTCGGGAAGCAGACTCTCCACCGTATACCGAAATCGTTTCAGCCCGATGCGCAGCGCGTGCCACGGTTTCGGCTTTTCGGTTCGCAACGCCTTCGCATGCAGCTCCTTCGCGTCTTCGAGTCGTTCCAGCGCCAGGCATTCCGCCGCCAAACTTCCGGCTGGCACAAGTCGGGCGCGTTGCCGGAGCGTGCGCGCAAGGTGCTTCCAGGCCCTCTGGTCGAACTTGGCCACCGCGTGCAGCGCTTCCTCTCTCAGTTGCGGCTCTTTGGCCTCAAACGACGCATGCAGATGCGCGCGCACCGAATCCGTTTCCGGCCCCAACCTTTTGACCCACTCGTCCATCACTTGAGCATCGCGCAGCGCGCCGAGCGCGCGGAAAAGTTTTCGCGCGGCCTTGCGCATCTCCGGCCAAGCTGGATCCGGATCAATCTCCTCCGCCGCCGCAGCCACCGAGCGGCAGCGGCGAATGGCAACACGAAGATCATGCACCGCGTCCATGCTGGCTGAAGAGCGGACAGACTCCAGCTCCTTCAGGACTTGGTCCATCCAGAAACATAGATCGCGCTGCTCAACGCGAGCTCCCGGTGAAAGGGGAGTTACGGTCGACAAGAACGGCCTCTCAGGTGTCCGCCCGGATGTTTCCTGGCTGTTAAGAAACCCCTGCCGAGCGGTAGCGCAAGCGTAACTCTCCGTTCTTCTTGAGTCCAGTGACCGGCCTGTGGGTCTCTGTGGAAATCCTTACAGAGCCTGAATACAGCCTGTGGAAAACGCAACCGTGTTGCCTTACCAAACGTGGCGAGAGCCTTTTTTGAGTGCAGGAACCTGCCTACCACCGGCAGGCTTGCTCCCGCTTTTTTCCTTCCAAGGTTCCTTCGATGCTTGAAAAGGTCTATCCATCTCATTCAGTCTGAGCCAAGCGGCTTTTCTTGGGTGCCGCCAGCGCTCATGCTATTTTGATGGTCCACCCGGAGTGCGGAACTAGGAGATGTTGGCACGCGCAAGAGCGTACTTTCTGCCTTCCCTCCCACAGAAAGAGGGCCACACTTTGAAGAAATGAATGGAGGCGGCTAGAGGGCTGCTTGTCCCTGAAAGCCGAGTGGCCGCCTCCGGGGATTCTACATGCAGGGGTGACTATAGTTTTCGGGCGCATTGATTGGAACTGTTAAAACCAACAGGGGGCAATCCGGTCGAAGCTCGCTAGATTCCAATTTGCTAGTAAACGGACTGAAATGGGGAAGCGCTGCTTTGCGGGGGATGGCAGGTGGCGCTTCCCTGGTTCTTATCGAGGACAGAACAGCAAGGGAACTGCGCGACCGGCTTGAGTGAAAAAAACGCAACGGGGTCTGACCGGAGCGTCGCCGGTCTGAGCCGGGGCAGCGCGTCCGATACGATCCGAGTTGGATGCAAGAGACTTCAAAGATGCAGAGTAGGCATTTGCCGCCCCTCTCCCTGGACTTTACCCGTCACAGTCCATTTGGAGGAGCCTCTTGCTTCCAGCCGCATCCGGCTTGCCGCGATTGCGAGTGCGTCGCACAGCGGAAGCCATGACGCAAGCAGAGCTTTTCGAGAAGGCAGGCGTCATCACCAAAACGACGGGGCAGAAGGCGCTGAAAGCGATGCTTGAGGCTGGCGCAATCGAGCGTATCGGCAAAGGCATCAAGCCGCAATACCGCTACTGGCGGAGTCTTTGAAGAATGGCTGGCGGCCCTTTCTGCGCAAGTCCCCAGTCCATACGCAATCGGCGGGCCGCCAGAGTGTGCGACTCGAAAACAATTCTTGTCCAGCAACTAAATCGAGTCGTTGCGCTAGGGCAAACAGGGAAGGTAATGGCTAGCGGTCACTCGGTGTGCTCCTATCGGTTTTCCTAAGGATTCGAGTGACCGCTAGCTTGTGATTCTGAGTTTTTTATAAGGCGTGCCGTTCAGATGCGCCACGAGCAGATTGACTGTTAGTTCTAGCAGTTACGACCAGGGCTCAGGTTCTCTTAGGGTGGCGCTGCATAACCTCAGAGGTGGCTGTTAGCTCTTTTCCGCTCCTCCCCCGGATTCTCCTTCGAGGAACGACCCCAAGAAGCGGGCTGGCAGCCACCCGATTTCTCCTGTGTGTGTTATCCTGCGTTCCCGTTTCCGCATGAGGACTCATGGAAGAACAGCGGAAATACTCAATCCTTTTTGCCGCAACAACCCTGGCAGCGCGAAAGCTTCACGAGATTGGAGACAAGCCGTGTCCAGCGGCAGTGTGCCATCGCCGACGCGATTGTGCTGCGAGCAGGTGGATCTGCTGAACAACACTGTGACGCTCTACTCTGGCGAAACCAAAAACAAGGAAGGCCGCATAGTGGCGCTCACCGAAGAATGCCGTTTCCTTGTGACCGATCTGCGCAAAGGGAAGCAGCCCGAAGATTTTCTCTTCACTCGAAACGGGGATCCTGTCCGGGACTTCCGCAAAACCTGGGCCACGCTCACAAAGAAAGCGGGATTGCTGGGCCTGCTCCTGCACGATTTTCGGCGGTCATCCGCGAGGAAGGCCATTGTCACCGAGGCGTTCCGCAAAAGACGGCGCGAGAGCTTGGGGGCTGCAAGACAGATGCCGTATTCTCGCGGTACAATATCGTCAGCGAAGCGGACATCCGTGATGCGGCCAAGAAAAATCGAAGCCGGAGCCAAGGCCGTAATGCACAGTTCATTCACAGTTGAGCAAACAGAAGACGAGACTCAAGAAAAAGGGGATGCCCGCAAGGCTGAAGAATCAATCAGTTAGCTCGAAACCCGGAGTGGCGGAACTGGCAGACGCGCTGGACTCAAAA
>Ga0126379_10000010_pt1 | contig 87380 bp, 71 predicted proteins | sample PanSoiMetPlot_24_FD_92640 | JGI IMG/M metagenome (GOLD analysis project Ga0126379, IMG submission 92640) | Tropical forest soil microbial communities from Panama - MetaG Plot_24 | ecosystem: Environmental > Terrestrial > Soil > Tropical forest > Bulk soil | place: Panama | collected 2016-02-17
TGACCTGGTCGCCGTAGGCTTGCGGCCCTCGGGTAGCGAAGGCGTTGGAGATGAAGTGTTCCAGCAGAAACGCGCCCACCGGAATAATTCCAGTGAGCGAATGCAACCGCCGCCAGAAAAATGACGTTCCCTGGCCTGCCCGTATCGGCGGTACGCCGCGCGCGACTGGAGATGTGACCGATGCCATTCTCTTTGCTTCACCCTAGGGAGCAAACCTTTCATTATGGAACCCCAATTGCGCGTGCGTCAAACCTGCTATCGCAAGCGCCTGCCCGCGGAGAGGTCTTGCCATGGCGTCACGGCTTGCCATTCCGATCGCGCGGCGGCAGGCGTCTGCTGACGATTCATTTCCGGGAGCCCCGGCAACTCCGGTACAATGCCTCTCTAGCCTTCTACCGGAGAGACCCCAATGTCCACAGTCAGATCGTTTGCCGCACTTCTCTTGTCAGTCGTACTCATCGGGCAGATTCCCCTGAGCGCGCAGTCTGCCGCCGATCCTGACATCAACAAGAAGATCCGCCAGGAAGAGATGGACCATTCGCAGATCATGCACACCATGCATTTTCTGACGGATGTTTACGGCCCGCGCCTGACCGGCTCGCCCAACCACAAAGCCGCGGCCGACTGGGCGATTCAGCAAATGACGTCGTGGGGATTCGAGAACGCGCACCTGGAGCCGTGGGACTTTGGACATCCGGGATGGATGAACGAACGGGCGAGCGGTTACGTGCTTTCGCCCATCCATGACCAGCTGACGTTCCGCGTCCTGGCTTGGACGCCCGGCACAAGGGGCACGGTGAAGGGCGAGGTCTTCCAACTTATCCCCCCGGAGAAGCCCACCGCGGAAAAGCTCACCGCGTATCTCGACTCGGTCAAGGACAAGGTCAAGAAAAAGATCGTGCTTGTCGGCAAAGCAGAAGTGATTCCCGTAGTGATCGACGTTCCTCCGCGCCGGCTCGACGACAAGGCTGCAGGGGAGCGATACGATCCCAAGAATCCCAACGCCGGACAGTTCGGCCGCGGTGGCCCAGGCGGAGGCCAGAACCGGCCTGAGCCAGGCGTGCTGACCGCCGTGCAGATCAACGAGCAGATTGACCAATTCCTGGTCGAGCACGGCGCTTTGGTTCGGGCCAACGATTCGCGCATGGGGAACGGCCATATCCGCGCTTTTCAGAACCGCACGTATGACATCAGCAAGGCCGTGCCTACCGTCGTGCTGCGCAACGAGGATTTCGGGCGCATTACGCGCATTCTTGCCGACGGATCAACCGTGGAAGTGGAGTTCAATATCGAGAACAAGCTGTATCCGGAAGGGAAGACCTCGTACAACACCATTGCTGAGATCCCCGGCACCGACAGGAAAGATGAAGTCATCATGCTGGGTGGCCATCTGGATTCGTGGCATTCGGCGACGGGCGCCACGGACAATGCCATTGGCTGTGCCGTGATGATGGAAGCTGCGCGCATCCTGAAGTCGCTGGGCGTGAAACCGCGGCGCACCATCCGGGTAGCTCTCTGGAGCGGCGAAGAAGAAGGCTTGCTGGGTTCACAAGCCTACGTCAAACAACATTTCGGAACTTTTGAGGAACCAAAGCCGGAGTTCGCGAAGTTCGACGGTTATTTCAACGTTGACTCGGGTACGGGACGCGTCCGCGGCGCCAGCGTTTTCGGCCCAGCCGAAGACGCAGACATTCTGCGCCAGGCTCTCGCGCCGTTCGCGGACCTGGGCGTGGCCGGAGCGATTTCCAACAAGAGCCGCAGGCTCGGTGGAACAGACAGCACATCGTTTGCACAGGCAGGATTGCCCGGCGTTGGGCTGGGCCAGGACCCGATCGAATACTTCCTCGATACCTGGCACACCAACCTCGACACCTACGAGCGAATCATTGAAGAGGATGCGAAGAAATCGGCTATCGTCGTTGCGGCTGCGGTTTATCAGCTGGCGATGCGCGACGATATGCTGCCACGTTTCGCCGCAGCCGACATGCCGCCCAAGCCCGCTCCTGAGCAGCCGGCGCAAACCACGCGCCCGGCAGCGCAGACGGAACCGGCTAAACCGGCTACGACAACACCTGGTGGAACAAAGCAGCAGCCGTAAGAGACTCGAATCACACGGAGCCGATCCAAACCATGAAATCTTCACGCCGCAGTTTTCTCCAGTCTGCCGGAATCGCCGCCACCGTGGCCTTGACGCAAACGGCGAATGCCGTGACAACGCAGGGTGAAGCTACAGGCAAATCGCTGCCGGAGCCGATTGCGAAACTGAAGTCGCGCAAAGCGGAAGCCCAGCCCATCACCGCGGCCGAGCGCCAACAGCGTCTGGATCGAGCGCGCCAACTGATGGCGGCAAACAAACTCGACGCAATTCTGCTCATGGGTGGCACATCGCTCGTGTATTTCACAAGCATTCGCTGGTTCATGAGCGAGCGCACGTTTGCCATGATTGTCCCTATCAAGGGCAGTCCGTTCTACGTTTGCCCGGCCTTTGAGGAAGATCGCGCGCGCGAGCAGATTGCGGGCGGACCGGACGGAAGCAATCCCGAATTGCGGCTGTGGCAAGAGGACGAAAACCCGTATCAGCGCATTGCCGATGGCCTGAAGGATCGCGGGCTGGCCTCCGCCCGCCTGGGCGCCGAAGAGACAGTGCGTTACGTCTTCAGCGAAGGCGTAAGCAAAGCTGCGCCCGCGTTGCAGATCGTGAGCGGTACGCCTGTGACCGCCGGCTGCCGCATGATCAAGAGCCCGCACGAGCTGCAGCTCATGACTCTGGCCAACCAGATTACGCTCGCGGCCTACGAGGCGGCGTACTTGTCGACGAAGGAAGGCATGACACAGCGAGACTTCGGCCAGATGGTGGCAACCGCGCACGAACGCCAGGGCTTTCCCGGCGGCGCCAGCATTCAAGTCGGAGAGAACTCTGCTTTGCCGCACGGCTCGGCCAAACCGCAGGTGATCCGCGAGGGCACCATCCTGCTGATGGACGGCGGTTGCCGTGTGGAAGAGTACGAATCCGACATCAGCCGCACCGTGGTTCTGGGGAAACCCACGGACAAAATGAAACAGGTCTTCGACATCGTGCATCGCGCGCAACAAGCGGCTCTGGGCGCAGCTAAGCCCGGCGTGCAGTGCCAGTCGGTCGACGCCGCTGCGCGCAAAGTGATCGCCGACGCCGGTTACGGTCCCGACTACAAATACTTCACACACCGCGTGGGCCACGGCATCGGCATGGACGGCCACGAGTGGCCTTATCTGGTCCGCGGCAATACTTTGCCGCTCGCCCCCAATATGTGCTTCAGTGACGAACCCGGCGTCTACATCCGTGGAGAGTTCGGCGTCCGCCTGGAAGATGACATGCACATCACGGAAAACGGCGCGGAGCTGTTTACGCCGCAAAGCGGGTCGTTGGAAAACCCGTTCGGCAGGACTTCTTAAACCACGAAGGACACAAAGGAACACGAAGTAGTCTGATCCCGGGCCTTTGTGATCCTTTGTGTCCTTTGTGGTTATTAGCTCATTTCAGCGCGTTTGCGATAAACGCCGTCACGTCCTTCTTCAGCTCTCCCAGCGAAGAATCCTGGATATACATCATGTGTCCCGCGCCGTAGTAGCCCAGGCTGACGCGCGCGTGCTGGTCTGGGTTGAGCGCCATGTGGTTCAAGGTGTATTGCGTTCCGAAGTAGGGCGTGGCCAGGTCGTAGTAACCGGAGCCCACGAACAATTTCATGAACGGGTTTTTGTCGAACGCGTCTTTGAGAGCCTGAGCCGTGTCCGGGAAGCCGCCGCGCTGTACGCCCCAGTCCCACTCGTCAGGACGGAAGCCGCCGCCTAGTATGTAGTACTCGAGGTCTGACTTGTAACCCAGTTCCGTACGCACGTATTGATTGAACATCGCCGTGTAGGGCGGACGAATCGCGCTCATGCTGGGATCGTAGCGGGCGGTCTCCGCGATCTGCGAGCGATCGCTGCCTGTGAAACGGGTGTCCAGCCGGCCGACGGTCTTGTTCTGATCGCGCAAAAGCTCCTTGACGAAGTGTGGCTCGTCAATGCGTAGGTTGCTTTGCTCAATGTAGGTCTTGCTCAGGCCTGTGTAGCGAGAGAGTTTCTCGGCAACGGTGGCGCGCTCCTCCGGCGTCAAACGGTCGCCTTTCGCCAGCGCTTCCGCGTAGTCGTTTGCAGCCCACTGTTCGACCTCAGCGCGCATCTTGGCGAAATCCTTCTGCAGGTCCGGCGGTTGCCTTTTGTGGTACCAGGCAGTGTCGGCGTAGGTGGGTAGAAACAGAACGTAAGGCAGATCGTTTCCCGGCGAGAAGTCCGTGGTCTCAAAGTTGAGGATGCTGGAGATCAGCATAATGCCGTTGAAAGCGATGCCGTGTTCCACCAGGTATCCAGAAAGCCCGGCGGCGCGCGTGGTGCCGTAACTTTCTCCCACCAAAAACAGCGGGGACGACCAGCGCTCGGCACGTCCCAGGTAGAGACGAATGAACTCACCCACGGACTCGATGTCGCCGCGCAGGCCGAGGAACTTGCGGGTCTGGTCGCGTTTGACGGCGCGGCTGTAGCCGGTGCCGACCGGATCAATGAACACCAGGTCTGTCTGGTCCAGCCATGTGTATTCGTTGTCGACCAGCTGGTACGGTGGAGCTGGCATCATGCCGTCGGGCTGCATGCGCACGCGCTTAGGGCCGATCGCGCCCATGTGCAGCCACACCGACGCCGAGCCGGGTCCACCGTTGAAAGAAAATGTCAGTGGACGGTGCTCCGGCGATTGGCCGTCAAGGGTATAAGCAATGTAGAAGATGTGTGCCTCGACTTCCCCGGTATCGACATTCTTGAGCGGCATCATGCCTGCCGTGGCCGTGTAACGCAGCGTCTTACCCCCAACGTGGATCTCATGGTGCGTGACAACTGGGGGCGCTTCTGGCGCTTCCTTGACTTCTCTCTTCGGTTCAGCGGGCGCACGAACTTCGCCAGCCGCCGGAGTGGCGGACGGCGCAGCCCCGGGCTGCTGGCCTTGACGATCCCGCTGTTGGCCGGAGGCCAGCAGGGAAGCGAGCAAGATGAAAGCGAAGAACACAGGCGCAACACGGCGTAGCATCATTCGAGACTCCAGCTGGAATTTTGACTGCTGTTGGGGAAAACGAAGTGAGTTTAGCTGGAGACGGAGCAAAAGGGAAGAAGGTACAGCCACCAGCAGAGACCCATCTCGGGGAAGCCGCTAATGAGGAAATGAAAATCGGGTGATCCGGTGATCTGGTGATCGGGTGATCTGAAAAATCGGACCGGTTGGTCGTCGGGATAAAGCGGTCTTGTCAGTCCGACTCTCGCCGGATCAAACCAAGCGGAGCGCCACATGCTTCGATCACGCGATCACCGGATCACCCGATCAACCGATGGTTTTTAATGTGTCGGCACCACCAGATCACGGTCCAGCCTGACTTCCAGCTGCGTGCCTTTGTCGAGTTTCAGCTCGTTGCCTTGGAGCAGAAGGGCGGTTCCCGGGTTCATCCCAGACCTTGCACCTTTTGCAGCGCCCTGCCTGCCGCCGGAAACGCCGCCTTCAGCGGCACCTACACCGGCGCCGATCGCCGCATCGATGGCCGCGCGCTTCTTGTCCGCACCCTGGCGCGTGATCTGGCCTTCCTGACCTGTGGACTTGATCGTCGGATCGCCGGGCACGCCGGTTATGGTGGCGATGAGCGGCACCCAGCCTTTGCGGGTCTCTAATTCGTCGGTCGCCAGCGTCAAGCGAGCGCCAGTGTACCCGCGCTCGAAGGCCGCGACGTGGCCTTTGACGCCCCGGCCTTTAGGCACGATCAAACCGCTGGGTGTCACCAGGTCTTCGCGAAGCTCGGCTTTGAAGTGCTTGCCAACCTCCAGCTTCTTCGTGTCGAGCGTGTCTTTGAGCTTGATGATGAAGCGCGTGCCTTCCGGAATGGCGTTTTGCGACGCCGTTAATGTTGGCTCCTGGCTGTACGTGCCTGCCGCCCTCTCCTGGGCAACGGACACGGCCGCGCCGGCTAGAGCCAGCGACAGAGCACAAGTCCAGGAAATTCGCTTTGCATGCATGGCGAGTACCTCGCGACTTACCCGTAAGTCTTGTGAAATGACTTCCCAGTATGATGCGTCTTTCATGCATAAGAGCTGCTCAGCAACGCTGTTTTTTCCGGCGGGCTGGGCCTTCCCGCCAGAGGTTGTGCTACGGAAATCGCGCCACGAGCCGGGAAGTTACCGAAGGCACCTGTACAAAAGTGTTGAACTTTTTGCATCCTGAGAGCATCAAAAAACGAGCCATGTCGACCGACAAGAATTTCACGTGGAACTGGGTGGCCCCGCTCTCGGTCATCGGGTTAAGCGCGCTGGGACTGGCCTTCGCTAGCCGACGCGGGCGGAACCAGATGAGCGCCTTGCTGGAGCGCCTGAGCCGCAGCAGCGATCCCGTGGGTGAGGTCAACAAGTTTTTCGATCAGCAGCTCGACGCCATCCAGGGTGCGCTCGATCGCCTGGCTGATTCCCTGCAGGGGGAAGAAGAGCAAGAAGTCTGAGTCAGATTTGGTTTTTGGTAATTGAGTAATTGCCAGGATACTCGGCGACCTGGCCTTCCCATTTCATACACAAATCCAGTCAGTGAGAAATCGGATAGTTTCGTGAGCATTGCCAAGACGCTCGGGGTCTGCGTTTTCCAGATTACCCAGTTACCAAATTAGTCCATTACGCAATCCCATTGATCCGCTCAGCCATTTGCACATCCCGCTGCGTGACTCCGCCGGCATCGTGTGATACCAACCCCATCGTTACCTTGTTGTAGCGAATGTCGATGTCGGGATGATGGTTGGCCTGCTCCGCGGCATCGGCAACCTTGTTCACGAACTGCATGGCTGCCTTGAAGTCCGGGAACTGGAAGACGCGCTGGATCGCGATGCCGCTGCGCTGCCATCCTGGCAGTTTGGCCAGAGCTTGCTGGATCTCCGAATCAGTCAGGACTGCCATTTTCCACCTCGCCGTAAAGCGGCGCTCTAGCGCCGATCAGAAACATTGTATCGCCTACACCTGTCGCGGAGGAGTTGAAGCGCGGAGGGCAGCACTGCGGCAGCAGAGCCTTCAAGCATTTCGCGGAAAGCCACAGAACCTTGAGAGAGATGCGGATTAGACAGTGGTCTTGCTATCGGTCAGCACCGGCACAGCTTTGATCGGATAGGTGAAGCGGTAGATCTGGGAGTTGATTTCCTTGCGCAGGTCATCCCAGATGGTGTCCGGCATTTGCAGGAAGATCTGGACCACTTCCGGATCGAACTGGCGTCCGGAGAAACGCAACACTTCCTCGCGGGCCGCCGGAATGGACTGGGCCGCGCGGTAGGGACGGTCTGATGTGATTGCGTCGAGCGTGTCGGCGATGGAGAAGATGCGTGCGCCCAGTGGGATTTCCTTGCCCTTGAGGCCGCGGGGATAGCCGCTGCCGTCATAGCGTTCCTGGTGGGCATAGACGATCTCCGAAGCTTCGGCCAGGAAGGGGATCTTCTTGAGCATCTGATAGCCGCGGAAGCAGTGCTCGCGCATGATCTGAGTTTCTTCGATGGTTAGAGCTCCGGGTTTGCGCAGGATGCTATCCGGAATGGCCATCTTGCCGATGTCATGCAGGAAGGCGCCGCGGGCGATCACCCGGATCTTGTCCCCGGAAAGGCCCATGGCACGGGCGATAGCGATGGTAAACGCCGTAACCCGCTTGGAGTGACCTTCCGTCTCGGCGTCCTTTAGGTCCAGGGCATCGCCGAGAGCTTCCAGAGTGATGTCATACGAGCGCTCCAGATCGGTCATGGCCTGGCGTAACTGCTCGGTCCGTGCCGCCACCAGGGATTCCAGGTTGGATTGATACGCCCGGTTTTCCAGCTTCAATCTCCGGTGTTCGAGCGCCCGCCGGACCATCGCCAGAAGCTGTTCCCGCTCAAAGGGTTTCAGCAGGTAGTCGTACGCACCGTTGCGGATCGCGGCCAGGGCCACGGAAATATCGTGCACCGCAGTGACCATGATCACCGGCATGTCTGGGTACTTCTCTTTCGACCGTTCCAGCAAGGCGATGCCGTCCAACTCGGCCATCATCAGGTCGGAGAGCATGAGTTCGTACTCCCCGCTGGAGTTCAGGATGGCCAGGGCCTCCATGCCGGAGCAAGCCTGCCGGGTTTTATAGCCGGCAGCGCTAAGCATGGAAGAAATAATCTCCCTTATGGGCTCCTCATCGTCAACGACCAGGATCCGCTCTGTGGTCATGGGAAGAATTCTGCACCTGCCCGGGGGGATTTTCACTCTACCGCAGAGTTCCCGGAAATACAATCCCAGGTAAACAAAAAAGCCCTTGCCAACAGCTATTTATGGTATATAAACCTTGCCCAGAAACCCCCGCTGAACTAGAAACCCTATGAACCTGGTGACCATGGACTTGGCGCTGCGGTCCCCTTTCCTTGCTGAAGCCCTGATCTTGTTGATTCTGCTGGCTGGATTGGTGCTTTTGTACTGGAGCTTCAGGAAGCAGTACCTGCTGCCGTGGATGGGTGGGTGGGTGGTCTACGGCCTATCGAAGGCCTTTGCGGTTCTCGGCGTTCGCCCTGGCCATTCCCACCTCTGGATGGCGCTCGATTACTCGGGATTTGCTGTGGCTGCCGGCCTATTCGGCATGGGGGTCTTGCTTTACGTCCACCAGAAGAAGCTCCTCTTGCCGGCGGGACTGATTCTGTCATTGGCTGTGATGTTGGGGTTCGTACGCGGTCTTTGGCTGCCTGACAGCGCGGGCGTTCGCTTTCTATTTGATTATCTTTCCTGGCGGCCGGTGGTGGTGCTGGCAGCGGTACAGTTGTTCCGTTTCGCCTGGGGGAGGGCGAACATAGGGCGATGGACGCTGGGCATCATGCTGCTGGTCTTGCATCCAGAGGCGCAAGGCCCGCATGCTCTGTTGGGTTTTGACGTTCTAGGTGATCTCCTGCTGGGGCTGTGCATGATGATCGTGGTATTGCACGACTCACGGACCCAGATCCAGCGGCTGGACGTACTCAACAGCATCACGGCGAAAAGCTCGACTCCCGGAGAGTTCGCGCCAATTGTCCGGGCGATGCTGGAAGAGATAATCAAGATGACCGGAGCCAAAGCTGCCTGGTTCCGGACGCTGGAAAGTGACCAACTGGTGATCTTTGCCCAGGTTGGCCTTTCCCCGGCCTATACCGCAGGGGCGCGAACGCTGGATACGGCCAAGAGCGTCAGTGCGTACGCCCTGCGCGAGAAGGAACTTTGTGTTCTGCTCGTGGGCGAAGCCGCACCGGGATACCGCGAACTGCTGCGAGCCGAAGGTATTCACCATCTCATCCTGGCGCCGGTCCAAGGCAAAACGTCCGGGGTCGGCACGCTGGTCATGGGCATGCCGCACTATCGCGCGCACACCGAAAACGAGAAGCAGTTTCTGCTGGCTGTCGCCAAGCAGCTGGGACTCGCCGCCGAGAACCACAATCTGGTCAACCAGGTGGTGCAATCGAGGAATGAATGGGCCCGAACCTTCGACTCCATTCCTGATTACATCTTTGTCCACGATCCGGAATACCGTATTCTGCGCGCCAATCAGGCTCTGCTGGACCGACTCCGGCTGTCACGCCTGCAGGTCACCGGGGAGATGTGCCAGAGGGTTTTGCCGGGCGCGGGAGGCAACTGGGATGGATGTCCGTACTGCACCAAGGCGGAATGGGCGGTCGGTGAAGATCCTTGCTTCGGCGGGTACTCTGTGGTCTCCACCTCGGCCTTCAGCGGCGAAGGCACGATGCGCGGCGGAACCGTGCACGTGATCAAGGACATCACCGAGGCCAGGGCCGCGGAAGAACGCTACACCTCATTATTCAACCACATGCACGAAGGCGTCTTCGTCTCCACCGCGGACGGCAAAATCGTGGAGTGCAACGAAGCCTTTGTGCGCATGCTGGGCTATGCCAACAAAGAAGAGCTCCTGAAACTGGATGTGGTGCAGTCGCTCTACGTGGATCCGGGTCACAGGGAGAAGTTTCTCGCTGAGATCGCCCGGCACGACTACGTCAGGAATTTCGAGTATGTGCTGCGGCGCAAAGATGGCCGCGAAATCAACGTAATCGAAAGCAGCTTTGCCTCGCGCGACGCAGCCGGCAACATTGACCGTTACCAGGGTGTGGTGCTCGATGTAACGGAAATGAAACGAGCGGAGGATGAAATCCGCCGGCGCAACCGCGAACTTTACGTCCTCAACAACATCGCTGTGGCTTTCAACCAGTCGTTCGACATCGAAGAGATCCTCCAATTAAGCATGTTGCAGATCGTGGAACTTCTTTCCACCGATACCGCCGGCGTGTATCTATTCGACGAAGAGACCAGCAGCATACGCAAAAAGGCTTCGTACGGATATCGTAGCGCATGGGTCACGGAGACCGAGTCATTTCCGCTGCCGGCGGATTTCATCGAGCTCCTCAAAGCCAACCACACCGAGATCATCGACCACGAGCAGCGGGAACGGATGCCGCAGGTCATCCAGAAGTTTATCGAAGCGGAAGACCTTCGTTCCTGGCTGTGGGTGATCCTGTGGCGGAAGGAAAAAATGCTAGGTGTGCTGGCGACCAGCAGCCGCGCTCCCCGCAAGTTCGGCCCTTCGGAAGAAGGAGTCATGATCGCTGTGGGACGCCAACTGGCCACCACCATTGAAAAAGTCCATCTCTACAATGAGACCAAGAAGGCTTACGAGGATTTGCGCCGAACCCAGGAGCAACTGTTGCAAAGCGAGAAAATGTCTGCGGTTGGCCAGCTGATCTCCGGCGTGGCCCACGAGCTGAACAACCCGCTGACCGCGGTTCTTGGTTACGCCCAGTTGCTGGAGACCGAGCCGCTGGAGCCGCGGGTCCATGAGTTTATCCAGAAGCTGCGCAAGCAGGCGGTGCGCACCCAGAAGATTGTGCAGAACCTGCTCTCCTTTGGACGCCAGCATAAACCCAGCCGCGTCCACGTGGACTTGCGCAGCGTGATCGAGGACACGATCGCTCTTCGCGACTATGACCTGAAGGTCAACAACATTGTGGTGCACCGCGAGTTCGAAACGGTGTTGCCTTCCGTGGTGGTTGATCCGCACCAGATCGAACAGGTGTATCTCAACATCATCAACAATGCGGCTGACGCTATGCTCGAAAGCGGACGCGGCGGCGACCTCCGCATCCGGCTCCGGGCAGAAAACGGACGCGTGGTGACGGAGTTCCACGATTCCGGTCCCGGGTTCCTCGAACCTAAACGAGCCTTTGATCCCTTTTACACGACCAAGGGGGTGGGCAAGGGAACCGGGCTGGGACTCAGCATCTGCTATGGCATCGTCAAGGAACATGGCGGCGAGATCACCGCGCTCAATCATCCAAGCGGCGGAGCCGTAGTCCGCATGAGCCTGGCGGTAGCCGTGGGCGAGAAGCCCATGACCGAAAGCGAACGCATCGTGGCGCGCCGTGGCCCGCGGCTGGATGGATATGTGCTCCTGATAGATGATGAAGAGGCAGTGCTTGACTTTGAACGGGAAGTGCTGACCGCCGCAGGCCTGCGCGTAGCCGCCGTGACTTCCGGCGCCGCCGCTCTCGAATGCCTGAAAGAAGATGAGTTTGACGCTGTTTTCCTCGACAGCAAGATCCCCGGCGAGTGGTCGAGCGAGGACGTTTACCATTGGATCGAGCAGCATCGCCCCAATCTGGTCTCCAAGACCGTGCTGGTGCTCTCCAACGTCTCCGACTCCGGGGTGCGCGCGTTCGTGGATGCCACCAAGATTCTCTGCCTGGTGAAGCCATTTGAGGTTGCCGATCTGCTGGCGGTCGCTCGCCGCATGCTGCGCCGTGCAAAGGCCGTGGCACATTCCTAGAATCGCCGTGATCGCCGTAATCGCTCCATAGCCGTCACCTCTCCAAACAGGCTGTAATAAAGAGCTGTCATCCCGAGCGCAGCGCGAGTGAAATGCTTCCAGCTAAAGAAGTTTCTGGCGCGGAGTCGAGGGACCCCGATTGAGTATCCCAGTACCACGCAGACTCGGGGAAATTCTCAGGAGGCTTTCCATGTGCAATCTGCTACCACGCTGCCCTTGTGCGCTCGCAAGGTGAACACAAGTACTGGATGTACATCATGTCCAGCCTCGCGGGCACGCTGTACATCGGTGTGACCGGCCAACTGTATGCCCGCGTCTTTCAACACAAGGCTGGTGAGATTCCCGGATTCTCTGCGACTTACAAGTGCGTCCTGGTTTATTACGAAGCCTTTGATGACGTGAGGAGAGCCATAGCGCGGGAAAAGCAGCTCAAGCGCTGGCGACGCGAGAAAAAGATTGCGCTTCTCGAGAAGATGAACCCGCGTTGGCAGGACTTGTCGGAACACTGGGGAAGGGAAATGTTGTTTCCGGGAGAGCCCCTGGTAAGAACTCCCTAAGACTTCCTGGAAAGGGACACACGTTTGGGGTCCCTCGACTCCGCGCCCATCATTACTGTAACAAGTTTGTCGTGGCGCTGCGCTCGGGATGACAGTTCTAAATGGCCTTGGGAATCTGGCCAACAGCTTTGACCCCGCCAAAGCGCGTTTCTGTTTTTTTTGATACGCGCGGCTCGGCCGGATTCAGTCGGAAGAATTGGACATCAATCGGGTGTCTGCGCCCTCGTTGCTCTCACAATCAACTTTGCCACCGGGCGAGTCCCCACTAGGCCCACGAGCCGCGAACGAAGCCATTTCGGGACTGCGAGCAAGGCGCGCAACCGGGCAGCGTTGCGGAAAGCAGGCGCAAAGCGCTCGACGTACACGGTGCGGTATCGCTGCTGCGATTCTTCGAGGGAGAGCTTTCCGGCGAGAAACGGCAGGAGCGAGTCCGCTGCCAAAGCGCCGCCGTGCAGCGCCAGGGAGATGCCGTCGCCGGCGAAGGGATCGATGAAGCCGGCCGCGTCGCCCGCCAGCAGCATGCCCTGGTCGCATGTCTCCGGCCGCCGGAAGTAAAGGGGTGAAGTAGTCACGGCAGAGAACACCAGTTCCCAGTCGCGGCTGCGACGCCAAAGCTCAGGATGGGCGGCAAAAACCTCTTCCAGGGAACGTGCCGCGCCGGCTTCGACCATGGCGCAGGCGTTCACGGTCTGCGCGTCCACAGGAGTCACGCCGCAGTAGCCGCCGGGGAAGAAATAGAGATCGACGGAGTTCGGCGGAGCAGACTCGCGGAAATGGGCCTTCAATCCGATCCACTTGTTTTTGCGGGCGACGTCATATTGCGTCAGCTGTGACCAGCGCCCCGTGGCATTGACCACAGCTGCAGCCGTGAAAGCTGTTTCTGCGGTACGCACGGTGAACGTCCCATTCCGTACAACCTGGCGGACAGCGGCACATTCTTGCACGCGTACGCCGCTACCATGCGCGGAGGCGAGCAAAGCGGCGTCGAGGTCGAAACGAGGAATGCTGCGCGCCGCCGGCGCAACTGGAAACGCCACAGATTTTCCGTCAAGAAAGATCCGGGCGGCCGGCACATCCTGGCGCGCGGCAAAATCGCGGGTCTGCTGATCGCCGAGCAAAGAACCGAGGAGATGCAACGACTCGGCGGAGACGAACTCGCCGCACACTTTGTGACGGGGGAATCTGTCCTTGTCCAGAAGCAGGACACGATGGCCCGCGCGCGCCGCGGTGATGGCGCAGGCCGATCCAGCGGGACCGGCGCCGGCGACAATCAGGTCAAACTCGGCCTTGGTTCCCGTGGTTTCCACAGCGTAACTCCCATGCGGAAAAGGTAGAACGTCTTGACCGAGAATCCCGTGATCCCGGCCCCTTCGAGGATGTCCTTCATCTCGGCAACAGTGTACGCCCGCCGCACGGACGCCGGCGCGTCGTGGCGGGTTAGGCGGCTGCGGTACAACGGCAGACCTGCGTAGCTGAGGGCCAGGTGGAGCGGATGTCGCACCAGATCGTTGATAACGAAGGCATGGCGGGCGACGCGCAAGCCCTCGCCGGCAAAGCGCAACAGCTCGTCCGGCTGAAGATGATGGACAAAAAGAGAACTGCCCACGAGGTCAAAACTGTTGTCACGGAAGGGCAGAGCCAGAGCGTCGCCGCAGACATTGATGTGGGAGCCGTTTATGTGCAAATGCGAGGCCGCGCGATCCAGGACCACCGGATAAAGTTTGATGCCGTTGCGATGCAATGCTTCCTGGGTGAGCGTGACCATGTCGCCGGAACCACCGGCCACGTCCAGCCATGACATCTCGCTCAGACGCTGCCGCTCGGCGACCTCGCGCAGCAACGCGGTCATCACGCGGACGCCGCCAAAGGTCCGGTTGAACATACGCAGGTCGGCCAGGGAGTCAGCCACTTCGCGGAGCGTACCGCTGTCACTGTCCAACAGCTCGGGCACAAGAACGCGTTTCACGGCTCAGACTTGTTCCAGCTCCTCTTCAAGGAGCTGTTTGTTGTAGAGGTCAGTGTAGTAGCCGTTGCGGGCCAGCAGCTCGTCATGCGTTCCCAATTCGACGATGCGGCCGGCATGCAGTACGGCGATGCGGTCGGCGTTGCGCACCGTGGAGACGCGATGCGAGATGAAGATCGTAGTGCGTCCCCGCATGACTTCGCGGAGATGGTTCAAGATCTTCTCTTCGGTGTAGGTGTCTACGCTGGCCAGAGCGTCGTCGAGCACCAGGATCCCGGGATCGCGGAGAATGGCGCGGGCGATAGCCGTGCGCTGTTTCTGCCCGCCGGAAAGAGTGATGCCGCGCTCGCCGACCAGCGTTTCGTACTGCATGGGAAAACTCTCGATGTCGCTGGCAATGCTGGCGGCTTGTGCGGCGGAACGCACCTGTTCATCGCTGGCGCCGGGAACGCCGAAGGCAATGTTCTCACGCAGGCTGTCGCTGAAGAGAAACGTTTCCTGCGGCACAAACCCGATGCTGCGGCGCAGCGTGGCCAGCGGATACTCACGCAGAGGACGCCCGTCAAGCAGGAGTGAGCCGCTCACTGTGCCGTTTGATGATTCATCTTTTACTTGAAAGATTCTCGGTATCAGACTGACTAAAGTGGTTTTACCTGATCCTGTCGGGCCGACGATCGCCAGGCTGCTCCCGGCCGGGACGGTCAGATTGATGTCTTTCAAGACCGGCACGCCGTTGTAAGCGAAGTTGAGATGACGGAATTCGATCTCGCCTTTGACAGGGCGATCGCCAAGATTGCGGAGGTCTTCGGCCACGGCCGCGTCGGTGATGTCGGATTGTGCGGAAAGCACCTGGTGGATTCTTCCCATCGAAGCCATGCCGCGCTGGAAAATGTTGATGACCCAGCCCAGCGCGATCACGGGCCAGGTGAGCATCATGATGTAGGTGTTGAAAGCCACAAATTTGCCGACGCTGATGCGGCCGAGCAGGACCTCACGTCCGCCCAGCCACAGTACGATCACAATCGCAAATCCCAACATGACTTCCAGAGCCGGCCACAACATGCCCACCAGTCGCGCCAGGGGAAGGCTGCGTGTAACGTACTCCTGGTTGGACTTTTCGAATAGGGTGATCTCGGCCTGCTCCTGGGCGTAAGCGCGAATCAGCCGCGCGCCGGAGAAATTCTCTTGAGCGCGCGCTGAGATTTCGGAAAACTGTGCCTGGATTTTCTCAAAGCGCTCGTGGATCCTCTTTCCGAAATACTGGATGATGATGCTGGCCAGCGGCAGCGGTGCGAAAGCGTAGAGAGTGAGGCGGGGGCTGATCTTCATCATGAAAATCAGCGCCGCGGCGGTGAAGACGAGCGTATTGGCCGTGTACATGATGGCTGGTCCCAGCAGCATGCGAACGGCATTCAGGTCGTTGGTGGCGCGGGCCATGATGTCGCCGGTACGGTTCTTCTGGAAGTAGGAGTATGGCAAGGACTCCAGATGTGCGAACAAATCATTGCGCAGGTCGTATTCGATCTCGCGGGAGACGCCAATCATCAGCCAGCGCGTCAGAAACTGGAAGATGCCCTTGGTTCCGGCCACAGCCAGAAGCAGCAGCGCGTACGTGAGGAATTTCTGTCGAGTCGCCCCATGGTTCAGGTCGTCGACAGCACGGCCGATCACCTGAGGAAACAGCACCCAAATCCCGTTGTTAAAGAATACGGTCAGCGCGCCCCAGAACAGCGTGACGCGGTACTTTTTGAGATAAGGGAAAAGCGGCTGCAGGTTCTTAAGCATGCGACCTTCAAGATGATTTTAGCAGCGTCTGAGATTCAGGTAGTGGGCCAGTTTGAAAATGGCTCACTAGCACTATCAGCGTCTAGCGATTCCGGTGCGACGGGATCCGCGGGTCCCGCTTGGATGAATGCTCTCCGACAAACCGATCCACTATCGAGATTCAGGTCAGGACGGCGTCTTGAGGATCATGTAACCGCCGGCCAGCCCGAAGATCAAATCGGGCATCCAGGCGGCGACCAGTGGCGGAAGCTGGCTCGCGTTGCCCATGGCTTCAAACAGCGCGGCAATCATTTGATAGACGATGGCGATCAGCAGGGCCAGGGCCACTCCGCTGAGCGCTCCGCGACGTCCACCGGAAAGCGCGAAGGGGACTGCCAGGACTGCCATGACCAGCGTAATGAGCGGAAACGCGATTTTCCTCTGCAACTGAACGCGCAAGCGCACAACGTCAAACCCGCTTTGCTGCAAGTCGCGGATGTAGTTGCGCAGTTCCTCGTAGTTCATTTCCGAGTATTGCCGGATTTCCTTTTTGAAGTAGCTGGGCATCTCGTCCATTTCCGGGAAGGTGCTGACGTCAAACTGACGGAAATCGGAGACTAGATCACCGTTGAAAGTGCGCTGCCAACCGTTTTCGAAGACCCACTTCTGAAGACCTTCTGCCCAGTGCGCCCGGGCGGCGTACACGCGTTTGGTGATCTGGAAGGTCTGAGGATCGAGCTCGAAGGTTGAGATGCTGCCGAATTGGTCGCGGTCAGGATCGTAAAACTTGTAGTAATAGACTTTCCAGGCACCCTCTTTGCCTTTGGCTATGCCGGCATTGCTGCTCTGGCCGAAAATCCAGCGTGCGGGCCGGAGATAGGTTTGCGGCGGGCGTCCTTTGATGGTATTGCGCAGCGTTTCGGCGCGTTTGTTGGCGGTCGGCAAGTACCACTGGTCCAGCAGAAACAGTCCACAGGCCAAAGCCGTCGCAATACCCAGGATAGGAATGACAGTGCGGTACACGCTCACGCCCGTGGCTTTCATGGCCGTAATCTCGCTGGTCTTGTGCAGCAGCCCAAACGAGATCAGCACCGCCAGCAGGACACTCAACGGAACTACCGGCATGTAGAGCAGGTCAGGGACTTTATTCAACAGATACTCACCCACCGTGACCAACGGGATTCTGTTGTGGGCAATGTCACCCAGCAGTTCGAAAAACGTGAAGATCAGTGACACCACCACCAGGCTGGACATGATCAGTGTCAGGAAGCGGGCGAATGTCTTGAGAACGTAGTTGTCCAGGATCAACAAAAAACGCTGTACCAGCAGGACGATGACTCCCAATACGAACAAGGACACGAGCGCGTAAAAATATTCTTCGCCCCAGACGGCAGACGGCACGCGGCCTACCAGGCGGGAAAGAGGACCAAAGAGCGCCAGCACCAGGACCGCGATTCCTAAGAATGTCACTAGAGTGATGGTCAGCCTAGTACCCAGGCCGCGACGGCCGCCCGGAGCTGCGGCGCGCTCCTCACGTTCCTTGATCCAGGAGCGGGTCCACCCTTTCATCGTTGCCAGTAACACCTGGCCGAGGCCGATTTCAACCGGCAATTTGTCGGTTCGCCAGAGCAAAAGCAGGCCCACCACGGCAAAGACGATGTTGGCCATCCACACGCCCAAGGCAGGCGCCACCCTGCCTCCGCGGGCCAATGCCACGCCAATAATGGAAAGGAAGTAATAGACGAAAACCAGAACGATGGTGAGCACAAAACCTGCGCCACGTCCGCCCTTCTTCGCGGAGAGGCCGAGTGGGATCCCGATCAGCACCAGCACCAGGCAGGCCGTGGGCAGCGCCAGTCGCCGATGAAACTCGATCCTATAAGCGCGCGCGAAATCTTTGTTAGTGGCGCTGTTGGAGAGGCGCAGCAGCTCCAGAGTGCCCAGTTGCGCCAGGGGCACAGCGTCACGCGGGGGCGTGGCTACCGGCGGCAGGCTGATGGCCATATCGGTTTCTCGGAAGGTGGAAATGTTGTACTGGCCTGGCGCCTGGGCGTTGCTTTCGTGGTTCTGGCCGTCGATCAGGTGCAATCGGATCGTATTGGGCTCGCTGGTGACGATGGCCTGTTTGGCGATGGTGATCGAGGGCGCGTCGGGATTGCTGATGTCGGCGAGAAAGACGTTTTTCCACACCGAAGCGCCGGAGACTGTGCTGACGTCTTCCACGTAGAGCACGCGGTCCTTGAACTCTTCGTAGAACACTCGCGGCTGGACTTCAAACGAGAGCGTCGAAGCAGCCATGCTTTTTTCCAGCCGGGTCAGCGCCGCTGCCGAGAGCGGTTCGACGATGGTGGTGTTGCCCAGCGCCAGAAGCCACGCTGCCAGGCCAAAGATGGCGATAATCTTCAGGAACGTCCGGACGCTCACGCCGGCCGCGCGCATGGCCGTGACTTCGCTATCGGCGGCCAAACGGCTCAGCGCGATCAGGATTCCGACCAGAACTCCCGTAGGGATGGTGAACTTAAATGCGGTCGGTAGCGTCAGAAAGAACAGCTGGGCGATGCTGGGAACCGGCGCGCTGTTGCGCACGACTAGTTCCAGAATCCGCGTCACCAGCCGCATGAAGATAACGAAGGTAAACACTGAGGCCCCAATGAGCCCGTGCCAAAGTACTTCCTTCAAAACATAGCGGGTAAAGATGCGCACGCGTGTTCTGCTATGAGTCTAGCAGAAGCCCGCGTATGTTATTAATGGATCAAGAGGATATGCCCGTAATCCGTCTCCTTTTCCTCTGGCATATGCATCAGCCGTACTACAAGGACCTGGTGACGGGAGAATACCGCTTGCCCTGGGTGCGCCTGCATGCCCTCAAGGACTACTACGGCATGGTGAAACTGCTCGACGAGTTTCCCCGCGTGCACGCCACATTCAATCTGGTGCCATCGCTGATCGCGCAAATCCAGGATTACGTCGCTGGGAACGCGAGGGATCCCTTCCTGCAAGTTGTGGCCAAGCCGGCTGGCGAGTTGAGCTTCAGCGAGCGGCTTTTCGCGGTGCAGTATCTCTTTCAGGCGCAGATCACCAACATGATCGGCCGTTATCCGCGCTACCGCGAGTTGTGGCAGGAGTTCGGGGTAAGTCCGGAAGGGGCGCCGGCGCTGGTATCCAGGCTTGCAGAGCGCGACTTGACGGACCTTCAAGTACTCTCCCAGATCGCGTGGATGGACGAATTCTTTCTCGATGAGCCGGAGATCAAGGAACTGGTCCGGAAAGGCCATGATTATTCGCTTGAGGACCAGCAAGTAGTTATCGGGAAGCAGAAGGAGTTTCTGGGGAAGGTTCTGCGGGAGTACAGAGCTGCGGCGAAGCGGGGCGGGATCGAGATTTCGACATCGCCCTACTACCACCCGATTCTGCCCCTGTTGTGTGACACGAATTTAGGCGCCGTATCCCATCCCGGATTGCCGCTGCCCTCAGCCAGATTTCGCCGCCCCGAGGACGCGCAAGAGCAAATCGCTCGTGGCGCGGCGTTGCACGAACAGGTGTTCAGCGCGCGCCCGCGCGGCATGTGGCCATCAGAGGGAAGTGTGTCCGACGAAACGCTGGCCCTGTCGCACGACCTCGGATTCGATTGGATGGCCAGCGACGAGGGCGTGCTCGGCCGCTCGATCAACGCGTCGTTTCCCCGCGACGCCACTGGCACGCTGGAGCCTGGCGCGGCCGAAAAACTGTACCAGGTCTATCGCTGGGAGCGGGAAGGCAAGAGCATGCACATGCTCTTTCGCGATCACACGCTCTCTGACCTGATCGGCTTTGTGTATTCCAAAGTGCATGCCGGCGAAGCGGCGGAAGATTTTATCCGGCGCGTGAAAAAGTCCGCGGAACCGCTCCTAAAGAAGGGAAGAGACGCCGTTGTCTCCATCATCCTGGACGGCGAGAACGCCTGGGAGTTCTATCCCAGGTCGGGACGTGAATTCCTGCGCCGGCTTTACGATGGAGTCCAGAAAGATCCCGCGCTCGAAGCCTTGACGGTATCTGAAGCTGTAGGCCGTACGACATCACCGCAGAAGCTGGGATCAATCTTCCCCGGCTCGTGGATCAACGCCAATTTCGACGTTTGGATTGGCGCGCCGGAGGACAACCTCTCCTGGGACCATCTTGCCGCGGCGCGCGATTTCTACGAAGAGCGCGGCGCCAAGGCGCCCGCCAAGAAAAGGGCATTGGCCTATGAAGAGCTGCTCATCGCCGAGGGCAGCGACTGGAATTGGTGGTATGGGCCGGACCACCACTCCGCCAATGACCGCGATTTTGACGAGCTGTACCGCAAGCACCTTGCCAACGTGTATCAAGCGCTGGAGGCTGCGCCTCCTCACGCGCTGGCTCAGCCGATCTCCAGGGCGGCGGGCAAGCCGCGCTTCACTCCCCAAACGGCATATATCCATCCTGTGATCGATGGAAAGGACATCGGTTACTTTGACTGGCTGGGCGCGGCCGTCCACGTGGCTGACCATCACTCTTCGGCCATGCACGGCACACCGTGCCTATTGAACACCGGCTACGCGGGGGTGGATGAAGATAACCTTTATTGCCGGCTGGATTTCACGGAGCCACCCATCCAGTGGAGCGGCTCTGTGACCCAATTGGTCCTGAGCCTGGAGCCGGTTGCCGATGACGTATCGGCACCGGCCTATCGCTTGGAGACCGAGATCTTGGCGGGCAGAATCCAGAGTTGGAAGTTCGGAACCGAGGGAAAAGAGACGAAGGGTCTCGAGAGCGACTCCATCCGCATCGGCCTGGAAAGCATTTTTGAATGTCAGGTGCCGCTCGGCCTGCTTGGCGCAACCGCAGGCTCTCGGTTGAGGATTCGCTTTTCCCTGTGGCGCGACCGTTTGCCGGTGGACGCGCTACCCCAGGAGGGGGCCATCGAGGTCAATGTGGCTCCGGAAGGCGAACTCACGCCCCTTCCGTACGCGAAGCCGTGAAAGGAGATCAGAATGGATGTAAGAAAAGGCCCGCCGTAGCGGGCCTTTTTGTGGTTAAGCGAACAGGGTTTAGTGGTTGTCGTCATCGCGCACGGCGATCAACGAGTACGTTGTGCCGTTCACGAACACCAACCCGCGTACGCGGATGGTGGCGCCGGCAACCGGCGTTGACCTCTCATCAGCGCCGTTGGCAAAGGTTACGGCTACGGTTGTAGCGCCGCTCAGAGTGCCGAACGCCGATGTCGGACTCACATTAAGGGTGAACCCCGAACTGGTTGGCGCCGGCGAAGCCGCCACCGTCCCGATCAGAGCTTGTTCACGCAGCTTCACTTTCGAAGCCACCATGGACGAGGAGCTGCTGATGTCGGCTTCAATGCGCTGGCCTTTACCGATGTGCGTGGCATCGAACATCGGAGCGCTGATGTTGAGTTTGTCCGTCCTCACTCTGAAGACGGTGTTGGAATTCACGCCGACGTTCACCGTTACCGGGGAGCTCGAAGTACCCTTCGAATCCATCTGATGAACGATGGTGATCGTGGTCAACGGACTGTCAAGGGTCGAGATCAGACCTTCGACCTCTTCACCGTTTTCGTCGCCCTCGCGTTCGACACTCGTTGCCAGCTTGGTGCCGTCGCTCTTGGTGATCCCATCCACTTCCACGATGTCGCCCACCTTGAGGACAGAGAGCTGCGAGATCCCGTCGTGGAACCTGGTGTTGGAATCCGTGGCAAACGTAATAGTCATCGAGCCAGTCTGAATGGTGAAATTCGGCGCGGTGATATTGGTCACGCTGCCGTGGACGTCTTCGATTTCTCCATCATTGTCGTCTTCATTGTCCTCATGCGGGGCAACGGTGGTGGTGGTCACGTTGAATTTCGCGGAAATCGTAGCATTGTTCCCGCTGATGGTGACCGAATTGGCCAGGTCAAGGTCGAAGTTCAGGAACATCGGCGATGTGCCGATTGTCACGTTGGGACTGAACGTCACATTCACCGTCGTCGAGGACAGAGTAGCGTTCAGTTTCGTTGGCACTCCGCCAACGATGGCTACGACTCCAGGGTTGGAAACGGTGAGGGTTGCGCCGCTGTACATTCCCGGCGGGATGTGCGCCAGCGTGAGCGGTTCCAGAGTCGCAGCGGAGTGCACAAACTCGACTTCCGCCGGAGCGCTGAGCAGGTTCGCCGTGTTGGCAGTACCGCCCGTGCCCGTCAAGGTTATGGCGCTGATGGTCAATTCAAATTTGGCGATCTGATCGTTGACTGCGTCTCCGGTCTGCAGCATCACCGGCGTGCCGGTAAGCTGAACCGCGTTCTTGCTGTTACTGCCGCCGCCACAACCTGTAAGAGCCAGCGTAACTGCGAAACAAACCCACAAGAGCAAAGAAAACCGCTTCATTTAGCCTCCAAAATTCTGAAGAATTTACAAGGGGACTCCAGACGAGAATGGCTAGACGCCGGGAAAACCCCGGGAGGCGCAGAAGCACTACCCCTGCGGTCAAAAGCCTCCCGGGTTTACTAGCCGGTCGTGCTGCTCTTGAATGCAGGTTTCGTGCCAATAGAAAAAAATTCTAAGTAGCTCGTTTTGAATTAGATCGCAAACAGCGTATGGAGCGTTGTATGTGTCGAAAGAACTCAGGCATGAGGTTAACAGTTACAGTCGTCGAGATTATTATGGGTCGCGATCAAGACTCGTCGAAAGACCATGTTCACGCTAGAACGGCCGCGCGCCGAACAGATCCTCAATCCCGGGCGGCTTCCCACTACCGTGCCGATCGCCGTCCGAACCGGAATGGCCACCATCCGAGCCGGAACGACCGCCATCGCTGCCTGAGGACCTGTCGCCACCATCCGATGAGCCGGAAGATCCCGAGGACCCTGAAGATCCGGAAGATCCTGAAGATCCTGAAGATCCTGACGATCCTGAAGTGCCGCCGTCGTGGGAATCGGACCCTCCACTGCGCCCAGATTCAGAGGATGTCAGAATCTTCAGTGGATCGTCATCGGAACCTCTGCCGTCACGGTCGCGACCTCCGGGGCGCTCGAGCTGCGGGCGCAAATCATGAGTGGGGCGGGGGACTTCAGGTGCAGATTCCATGCTTACGCGGCTGGAGAAACCGGCGCTGATCATGACACCGTCGCCGCCGCGAATGGAGTTCAACTCAACCACGCCCTCCGTGACGTCTACCTCGGTGATGCCTCTGCGGTCTACCTCAACGTCGAACTGGGTACCGCGGACCGAAATCACTGCGCTAGGAGTACCGATCTCGACCGGCGGCGTGCCACCGAAATGTTTTTGGACGCGAGTGTGGATACGGCCGATCAAGAGCTGCAAGTAGCGCCATCCGCTGGTCTCGGGTTCTTTCAAGACCAGACGAGTGCGCGGCCGCACGACAACATCGCTGCCGTCGGTGAGCCGAAGCAAGAGCCGGCCGTCCTCGGTGTTGATCTCAGTTTCCGGGGGCAAGATGTCACCCCGCGCTGGAGTTTTCAAGGCCTGGCCTGGAACCTGGATGCCAACTTTGCCTTTGAAGTCGGAAATGGTTGCGCCGGCGAAAGGCGCTCTCACCGGGGCGGGCGCCGGTTCTTGCGCTGCCGCAAGCGCGCAGTACAGCAGGAGACTGATGGCCTGGAGTCGTAACGCGGTTTTCATGGTGCGACCTCCAAAACTTCACGGGCTCCCCGAGGCAATGTGAAGGCGAACGAGGTGCCGGAGATTTCATTACTGTTCACATGGACGCGTCCGCCGTGTTGCTGGCAAATGCGACGCACAAAGCTGAGTCCCAAGCCCCAGCCAGGAATGGATTCACTGCGCGCGGGGCGGTAAAAGCGCTCGAAGATATGTTCCAGCTCGGCTGCGGGAATAGCCGGACCGGAGTTACGGACTTCAAACGTGACTTCGTTTTCTTGGGAATTGACGCGCAACAGCACTTCCGAGCCATCCATTCCGTACTTGATGGCATTGCTCACAAGGTTCAGAAGCGCGCCGGCGACAAGTGTCTCATCGCAAACCAGGGAATCCACAGCAGGGTTGACTTCCACTCTCACCGACACATTGGCCGATGCCGCCAGAGGGCGAACAACCTTCTCCACGTGTGCCACCATCGCGTTCACGTTGGTTCGCGATCTGTGGAGGGGACGCGCTCCCGAATCCAGCCGCAAGACCTCCAGATAGGTGTTGATCATGGCTACCAGACGATTGGTCTCGCGAAAGATGGTGGCTGGGGCTTCGCTGCTCGCGGGTGAGTTGGGATAACGCATCAGTACTTCAGAGAATCCCTGGATCGAAAGCAACGGGGTGCGCAGCTCGTGAGTAACAAAGCTCAACGCTTCCGATCGAGCCTGGTCCCTCTGTCTTCGCGCGGTGATGTCTTCCGCCATCAGCATGACCGCGCCGGCCTCAGCAAAGGACGTCCAAGGAAGACGCACGGCGCGGAGCAACCACAGTTCTTCACCCAGAGGCGCTTCGTGTTCCGTCCACGCGGCCGAATCATGGGTCAGCGACGCAAGGTCGCGCCAGCCGCCTGCGAGTTCGGCGATGCCCGATAGCCGGTCCAACACAACGTTATGCCTCCGGCAGAATTGCTTCCACGTCGTGTTGCTGAAGCGGAGAGTACCGTCGGCTCCGAAGACGGCCAGTCCTTCACTCATGGTTTCGAGGAGGGTCTCGTTAAACGCATTCAGCGAAGAGAGTTTCGCCTGGAGGTCTTTCAATGCGGCCAGCTTCCAATGCAGTCGGCCACACGCCGACGGGTTTGACCCGGCCGAAGCATGGGCTGATGTTTCAACCTGCCCGTAATGCGGCTGGATAGCTTGCCGGAGGTGCTGTAGGCGCAAAGTTACTTCGCGCTCCACGATCAGTAAGTTCTCAAGTTGCGCAAGGGGCGCCGCCAGCACGCCGGCCACCACCAGAGGCCCGTAGGAAACCATATGGTGGAGGTAGAGAAAAACGAAGAATGCGGCGAAATAGCCGGCCACCAGAATGGCAGTCAATAAAAACAAGCCGCGGGCCCCCGGCAACCGCACCACCAGCCACAGAAAGATCGCACTAGCCAAAACCACGACAAGCACTTGCTCTGGAATTCCCAGCCTGATGAGCGACCTTCCCGCCAGGAGCATATCGGCAACGTTGGCGTTGATTTCCACGCCGGGCATCGGAAGCTGATCGCTGACCGGAGTCACCAGGCGGTCGCTGACTTCCGTGGAACCGAACCCGATCAGGGCAACTCTCCCGGCAAGCTTGGGAGCACTCTTGCCGGACAGCAAGTCGGCCGCTGACTCAACCACGAATGGTGGTGGCTCTTGGCCGGGCGTGAATTGCCTGCGGAAATCGATCACGAACGGAGCACGCGGTTCAAGGCGCTGTGTGCCGGAGGTTTCTGTCTCGGAAGGGGCGATCATGGCAGCCAGTTGAGGCTGCACCATGGACGCCAGTTTGAGCGCAAAGGCCGGACGCATTCCATCCGCGCTGGGCTCCTCCAACGGGATGCTGCGGCAGACGCCGTCGAGATCGATAATGGCTTGCGCATGCCCGACGCCGGCGGCCACTGCGAGGAATTGGGGCTGGGGATCGATCCACAAATTTCCGTTGGGGGAGCTGGAGATCTTCGATACCAGGACCATGTTGGGCGTCGCCTGGATCGCCTGGGTCAGCGCGGCGTCGTTGGCTTGGTCCTCTGGCTCGGGCAGAAGCACGTCCAGGCCGATGGCGCGAGGCTGCTGTGCGGCGACGGCACGGATCAGCTGTGCAAGCTGCGCGCGATGCCACGGCCAGCGCCCGTAGCGCGCCAGGGTAACTTCATCGATCATGACCAGCGCCACCTGCGACGAGGTGGGGCGTGGCGTCCGCAAACGAAAATAGAAATCGCTGAGCTTCTCGCTCAGGGTTGAGACCGGCAAAGCCACGCTAACCAACCCCACCAGGCCGAGAAGGATCAGGTTGAGCCTGACCCAGCGCGCCAGGGTTACGCGGGGAGCGTCGTTCGGGATGGGCAGATGTTTCATGATCCGATGAGCAAATCGATTCCCAGGCGTCGCGCCTTCTGATAGAGAGTCTTGCGCTCAATGCCCAACGCCCGCGCGGCTCTTGACTTGTTGCCCGCGTGTTCCTGCAAGACGCGAATAATGTGTTGCCGCTCCATCTCTTCGAGAGTTGAAGATGAATTGCCTGTGGATGCGCCGTTGGTGGCGGTTGTACGCCGCTCCTGTTGAACGTCGGCAATGCCGATTTCGCCCGAAGTGCAAAAGATGGCAAGCCGCTCCACCAGGTTCTCCAGCTCGCGCACGTTGCCCGGCCAGGAAGATTCCGTCAAAACCCGGAGGGCCTGGTCCGTGATGCGCACGGTGCGTTTGTTCTTGAGGTTGGAGCGCTTCAAGAAATGTTGTGCCAACAGCGGGATGTCGTCGCGGCGTTCTTCCAGGCTGGGCAAGCGGATCACCACCACGCTGAGACGGTAGTAGAGGTCCTCGCGGAACTGGCCCTGGGCCATAAGTTTGCTCAAGTCGCGATTGCTGGCGGCCACGATCCGGACATCGACAGGAGTGTACTTATGCGAGCCGACCCGGCGTATCTGTTGTTCCTGGACCGCGCGCAGAAGATTGACTTGAAAACCCGGCTTCGTCTCTGAGATCTCATCGAGAAAGAGCGTGCCTCCATGCGCGGCTTCAAACAAGCCCGGGCGGCTGCTGTCAGCGCCGGTGAAAGCGCCCTTTTCATGGCCAAACAGTTCACTTTCCAAAATGTTCTCGGGAAGCGCGCCGCAGTTGACGGGAACAAAGGGCATCTTGGCTCGCGCGCTGTGCTCGTGCAGGGCCCGCGCAACCAATTCCTTTCCCGTCCCGCTGGCTCCCAGGATCAACACACCGGCTTCGGTAGGAGCCACGCGCGCTATGGCGCGATACACTTCCAGCATCTTCGGTGTCCGCCCGATGATGGCTGTTTCCGGCCCGGGATCGCCCTCCGCCGCGGCCTGGGGAGCAGCTTTCTGGCTTTGCTGGACTCTCCGCACCACGGCCAACAAATCGTCGATCAACAGCGGTTTCCCGAGATACTCAGCTGCGCCGGAGCCTATCGATTTGGTTACGGTTTCCACGCTGGTATGGGCCGTCATAATGACGCACGCGCACTCGGGTTGCATGACTTTGACAAGATCGAGCACGTTGAGGCCGTTGCCGGTTCCCAGGTACAAATCAAGAAGGGCAAGCTGGAATGGCCGCTGGCGGAGCAAGGCTTCTGCTGTTCTGACGTCGCTGGCCGTCGAGCAGTCGTAGCCTTCGGCGCTGAGCACGGAGCTCAAGAGACGGCGCGTAGACCCATCATCATCGACGATCAAGACCCGGAATTCCTGTTTACCGCTTGACATACTCGATACCTTTCCGACACCAGTGATGGTCTTAAAACTTGTAACCAAGGGTTGCCGTGATGGCGTTGGCGCGAAACGCTCCCGTGGTTTGGATCACATGGAAATACGAATAATCCGCCGACAGAACCCATTGCCCCCAGGAGAAATCGTTCTTCAAGAGCAGTTCTCCAGCGGGAGAATAGGTGCCCAAGTCGCGAAGTGACTCTACGCCGGCGTAGCCCAGGTACTCACCGCGATAGACTTTCCCGACGCGGAAGCGCACGCCGGCCGCCGCCAAGTGACTGTGGTATTGCGTTGGGCTGAAGTAACCGTGATCCAGGTCCCGGGCGTAATGAAGATGGCGAAACGCATATCCTGCTGCGACGGCAAAACTGCTGTTGCTCCGGCTAAACCATCGCAACGTCTCCGCCCATTCGCGTTCGCTGCGATTGCCGTCTGAATAGTGCGTAAGGTAGACCGTCCCCGCGACGGAGAAATTGCGAATATTGTAATCGGCGCGGCCATGCCAGCCTTCGGAAAGAAGATCGAGCTGTGCGGCGTCCCAGGTAGGCAAAATGGGATAGCGGGAGAAGCCTCCGGACACCAGCAAACTCTTCCACGGATACAGTTCGAGATCGGCTGAGTAAAGCGCCTGGCTGCTATCCGCAAAGCGTATCGCTCCGGCTCCCGCGCGCACGGCAACGTACGGATTCAACCGGAATCTGATTTCGTCGGTGCCGGAAACCACGGTTGTGGTGTTCGTGCCGGTCCTCCAAAGCGACGTTTCTTCCAGGCGGAAGCTGCTGGAACCAGCCCGGCCGAGCTTGTACGTCAAGCCTTGCGCCGAGTAGAAGGAGCGGTTGCCGGAAGTGTCCGCGAAGAATGACTCGGTGGCTTGCGCACGATTGTTGGTCTGCTTTCGCGTTTCAGATGTGGGGTTCGCCGCCAGGTAATCGCTGTACTGTTGGAGTCCCAGACTGGTGGGATGCCGGGCCAGGGCTCGGTCAACTTCCTGTCGCGCTTCCACCTTCTTGCCTTCGAAGATCAGATTGTGTACCAACCCAAGTGATGCCGCTTCATCATTGGCGTCGGCGGCCAACAGTTCGCGGTAGTAACGGTCAGACTGCGTATAGTTCCGCTGGTAACCGTACAGATGGGCGACCTCGAGTTTGGCTTCACGGTTCTTCGGGTTGCGGATCAAAGCCGCGTTCAGGAGCCCAAGGGCCTGACGGTCATGACGCTGATAGGCATAAATCCGCGCCAACTGGATTTCGAGCGTGTCGTCGCCGGGAAAGCGCGCCAAACCTGCTTGAACCAAAGCCAAGGCTTTGGCTTCGTCGTCGTTGTTAAGAGCTTCCTGGCTTTGAATAGCAATCTGCACACTCTCCGGACGGGGAGACTGTTGTGCGTCCAACGCTGATGCCGCCGCAAGCAGAAGCACCAAGGGGACAGCTATGGTCGCTCTGGTCATCGACTCTCGAGATCGAAGTGGGTTTCGTCTCCTCTAGGGGAGCATTTGAAGAGCCACTCTGCAACGCGCGTAAGATAGGCCAGTTAACGTCGTGTCTTTAAGTTGCAGTGTGTCCAAATGACCTAGTGGTCGGTATCGGGGTGTATCAAGTGTAAACACAGCCGGCAGAGTTGCACAACACTCCTGCAGCACGACGGCAAGGCTAGTACTGCCGCCATGCCATGAGGTGGCCATTAGGCCGAGTGCAAGGCATCGTTAGTACGATCCATCTGAACCGCTGCCGCCGCTGAAGCCGCCTCCGCCGCCACTGTCGCCACCGAAGCTCGAACTACCGAAGCTTGAATTGCTTGATTCCGAACTACTAAAGCTGGGGACGTACGGCGCCTCTTGCGAATACAGGACCGCCTGCTGCGCTTGGGTGTGGGATCGGTTCAGCAGATCATTAATGATCAGCCAGTCCACCACGGACATCGAAGAATTCTGCCGGGCTTGTTCGTAATCCTGCCGGCTTCTAGACAACAGTTGATCGACCTGGCCTCTCTTGGAGCTGTCCCGTACGTCGGAAATCTCGAATTTCTGTTGGGCGAGCTGCTCCATCAAAGCCTGGCTCTGCTGTTTGGCCCTCCTGATATCGCCGATTCGACCTTGAATGCTGTCCTTGAGATCGGATTCGGTCTCGGCGTTCGTCCTGATCCGGACCATTTCGTCGTAGGACCGCAGATTCGTGACGTCCAGCAGTGTGGCGTCAACTTTGATCTTCGTGATGCGGTCCGGCTGTCCAGTAAGGTCAGAGCGCAACGCTGTAAGGTCCTGTTCTGGCGCTTCCTTGCTGAAATCGTCCAAGAGCTGCTGGACCTGCGGAGCGTTCGACTCAGCCTTGCTCAGCAGATCGGCAATCGTTTGGTTGGCGTTGCCCAATTCAGCAAGTTCTTCTTTGCGCTTCTTTCGTTTTCGAATGGCGATGCCGGCCAGAATAGCGCCGACCAAAGAAAGCAGAAAGCCGCCCGCAAACCGGAGAAATCCTTTCACGTCTTGAACGTCTTGCTGGCGGCGCTGCTCTTCGTTCTGTCGTGCTTGCTTGGCGGCCTGGGCCGCTTGCGCCTGAACCTGATCTCGTTGCTCTGCCGCCTTGGCGCGTGCCTGCATCCGCTCTTCCCACGGCTCGTCACCCACGTAGGCCATCGTTGCCTCGACCGTTTCCTTCAGGCCGGCGTAATACTCTCCGCGTTTGAAGTACGGCAACAGATGTCGCTGTGTGATCAGCTTGGCGTCGCCATCACTGAGGTCCGCTGTCAGGCCGTCGGCGATTCGCAGGGAATAGGCCCGCTCATTCGGAGCCCACAACAAGACGATGCCGTTGTTTCTCCCAGCTTTGCCGACTCCCCAGGCATCTCCGAGTCCTATGGCATAGTCTCGTACGGGACGGCCCTGGAGACTGTCAACGACCGCAACCGCAAATTCAATCGAAGTCTGCTTCTCATACTGTTGGACCAGGCCAGTCAGCTCCTTGATTTGAACGTCGGACAGTTTGCCGGCGTAGTCGCTGACTGTACCTTTCTTCGCAGGATAGGCAGCAGAGGTTTGTGCCCAGACGCTGGCGGTGATAAACAGCAGAAACAGAAGGACTACAAGTCTTTTCGCGGTCATGGCTTCTCCTTGTGTACATCCGGATTCCTGGAGTTCCCAGAAGCACCCTTAGAACTGCCTATGATCGATTGCCTTGGTGTTGCCGATTGGGTGAGTTACGCCATGTTAGATTGCGAACAGGATCAGATGCTACAAAAAATAAGTCTTGGCATAACAGAGGGATACCTACTACCGTAGCCGAACAACATCGCGCCGGAGGCCACACAGCGGGAGAGTCGAAAGATTTTTAATTGAATTTGAAAAGCTCTCGTGGTGGCAGGGATCCCTCGCCACGCTCGGGATAAAAAACTATGGTGCGAAAGGGGGGACTCGAACCCCCACGGTTTTACCCGCCAGATCCTAAGTCTGGTGCGTCTGCCAATTCCGCCACTTTCGCATTTGCAGAATCAATCAGTTAGTTGCCACCACTGTTTCTGCCGGTCTGACTTTAGCGGAAACTGTAGCGGGTGAGCTCGGTTTTCCCACTTTTTCCAGCTTTGGGCGCTGCGCTCCGGCTTCTGCTTTACGGTACTCACCCAGCCTGCTAACTGCTCGCCGTATCGTCTCGGAAACCGGGTGAACGTAACGCTGTGATGTGGTCACCGAGGCATGTCCCGCGATTGCTTGTATTGTAAACGCATCTGCTCCGGCAGCGCCAAGGTCCGTTAGTGTCCTATGTCGTGTCGAATGAAGTACCGCGTCCCAGGGCAGGCCCATTCCTTGCCGTCTCGTAATCATGGGCTTCGCACTGCTAGTTGTGCTCGGTACGGCGCACAAGGCGAAGGCACAGGATGCCAAGACACCTTATCCAAACATGGCCCCGATCGAGCAGTATCTGATGGACCGAACTTGAGGAGATCACCCTGGCTCGACGTGGGGCGCCGGAGTCCAGCCCCGCGACCCGACGATCCTGATTCTGAGACGGCAGGGCTATGAGACAGGGGGAATTTCGTGAGAAAGCTCCGAGAAAATCGTTCTAGTACGGTTGTCGGCGACACGGGGGATCGTCTATCCTGTTGGCGCCCGGACGTGCTCACCTGCCATTCATGTTCCCCGGCGTTTTTTTGAGGAGTACACCGATGACGCTTACGCGATTCGTCCAGAAGAACACCATTCGCAATCTGCGCCGCAGCATCCTGACCGTACTGAGTATTGGGTTCTCGCTTCTGCTTCTCACCCTCATGATGGCGATCTGGCGCAACTTCTATATGTCGAAGGGGACTGAAGAATCAGCTTTACGTCTAGTCACCCGACATAAGGTGTCTCTGGCGTTCTCCATGCCAAGCTACTACCGCGAGAAGATTCGAGCGATTCCTGGCGTTTCTGTGGTGCTTCCACAAAACTGGTTTGGCGGCGTCTACAAGGACGACAAGTCAGGAAATTTCTTCGCGCAATTTGGCACCGATCCCGACGAATTCTTCAAGGTCTACAAAGACTGGCAGATTCCCGACGATCAGATTAAGGCGTGGCAGCGCGACCGTGCCGGAGCGGTTGTGGACAGCAAGAAAGCTCAGGATTATGGATGGAAGATCGGCCAGAAGGTGATCATTACTGGCACGATTTTCCCAGTGAATCTTGAACTTACGATTCGCGGAATTTTCACCGCGCCCCGTCCCACCAATTCTTTGTATTTCAATCAGAAATACGTAGAAGAGGCGGTACCGTACATGAAGGGGCACCAGGGCTTCTATACGATCCTTGCAGATTCGCCAGAGGCTGTTCAGAAGATTGGACCAGCGGTCGATGAGATGTTCCGTAACTCGCCACAACCTACCCGTACAGAAACCGAAGCCGCGTTTCAGTTGGGGTTCCTCGCGATGCTCGGAAACGTAAAAGCATTCATTTTGAGTATTTGCGGCGCGGTGGTATTCGCCATTCTGCTGGTCTCCGCCAACACCATGGCGATGTCGATCCGCGAGCGCACGCGTGAAGTAGCGGTGCTCAAGACGTTGGGCTTCACGCGCGGCACAGTGCTGAGCTTGTTTGTAGGAGAGGCGGTAGTGCTGGCGTTGGCCGGGGGAATCGGAGGTTCGCTCATCGCCTTTCTGGTCGGCATGGGGGCGGCGAAAGCCGGAGGCTTTGCCGGCGCGCTCCAGGTCAATGTTCCGACGATGATGGTGGCATGGGTCGTGGCGGTATTTGTCGGATTCACCAGCGCAATTATTCCTTCTTACAATGCCTCGCGCCTTGGGATTGTGGAGGGCCTGCGCCACATCGGTTAAGGAAAACAATATGGCAATCCCGATCAAATACAACATTCGGAACATGAAGCTTCGCAAGGGCCTGACCGTAATGACGGCTCTAGGCATTGCTCTTACGGTTACCACTGCGGTCTTCATCATGGCGCTGTTAGCGGGTTTGCAGCGGGCTTTCAGGAGCACAGGCAATCCTTTAAACGTGCTGGTGTTGCGAAAGGGATCGACCAGCGAACTCACTGGACCATTCCCGGCTGAGGATTTTCAAACGCTGAAAACGCTTCCGGGAATCGCGAAGGACAAGAATGGAGATCCACTGGTGTCTGGCGAGATCACTGTGGTGATCGTGCTTCCCCGCAAGGATGGTTCAGGCGAAGCCAATGTGACCGTACGGGGTCTGATGCAGGACGGCCTGGAACTACGGCCGACAGTAAAACTTGCGGACGGGCGCTGGTTTACGCCTGGTCAGCGGGAAGTCGTGGTCAGCAACAGCATCCGGAAGCGCTTCACTCACGCAAATGTGGGGGACTCACTGGAGTTTGGTAAAGGCTCATGGAAGGTCGTCGGAGTGTTTGACGCCGGCGGGATGGCATATGAGTCGGAAATATGGGGTGACGTCAATCAGATGACTTCTGATTTTGATCGTCAGGGAGTCTATAGTTCGGCGTACCTGCGGGCCACCGATGCCGTGGCGGCCGAAGCGCTGAAACACCGAGTCACTGATGATCAGCGTTTGAAACTCGATAGCATGCTCGAGCCCGAGTACTATGCGACACAAACCAAGTCAGGCGCCGTAATTCAATTTATTGGATGGCTGGTTGCTGCAATCATGGCCATCGGCTCCAGTTTTGCGGCCATGAACACGATGTATGCCGCAGTCTCCTACCGTGCGCGCGAAATCGCCACCTTGCGAGTGATTGGTTTTTCGCGGCCGAGTATTCTGACGTCCTTCGTACTGGAAGCTATTTTGCTTTCGCTCTTAGGAGCGGTCTTGGGGATCGTGTTGATGTTGCCCTTCAACGGAATGACAACGGGCACGCAGAATCAGGTCACGTTCAGCGAGGTTGTATTCGGATTACAGATGACACCGGGAGTCATAGGTGCGGCGATCGTTTTCGCTCTCATCATGGGGCTGTTCGGCGGAATTTTTCCTGCCTGGCACGCCTCACGTCGAGAAATACTCGCAGCGTTGCGAGATTAGTTTCTCATGCAATGAAGAAAATTGAAGCTTGGGATCTGATTCATGCCTATTGACACCAAACATCAGGAGTTAGAGGGGCTTCGGATCGACCGCTCGTCCCGCGGCGCCGAGGGAGAGCCCTCTCCTTGGGCCAAGCGCACCATCGTCATCGGTATTTTGATTGTCGTGTTGCTCGGACTCAGCGCCTTGGCTTACAGGCTGCTTGCTTCGAATACGCCCGAAGTCGAGACCACTCGCGCAACTGCAGAAAGCAGTACCGATCCGACAGCCGCTGTGGTTCTTAGCGCGACCGGCTACATCGTGGCGCATCACAAGATTGAAGCGAACTCAAAAGTGACAGGCCGAGTTGCGTGGATCGGAGTAGAAAAGGGCGACCATGTGAAGGAAGGACAAGTATTGGTGCGGCTTGAAGACCAGGAATTCCGCGCCCAATATGAGCAGGCAGCAGGGGCAGCAGAAAGCGCACGCGCACAACTGCTCGAATTGGAACATGGATCGCGCCCTGAAGAAATCCAACAGACCGAACACAATCTCAGCGAAGCGAAGGCGACCGCTGTCAATGACAAGGTCAGTTTGGAGCGCATCAAGCGGCTTTTCGATGATGGCGTAGTGTCACGGCAGGCACTTGACGACGCAACTGCGAAATACGAGGCGAGCCAACAACGAGCGCATTCTTTGGAGCAGAGCTATCAACTTGCAAAGCTCGGTCCGCGCGCCGAACAGATCGCCCGCGCAAAAGGAGGGCTGATACAAGCCGAAGGCCAGGCTGCTTATGCGAAGTCTCAGCTGGATGCGACCGTAATTCGAGCTCCGATCACGGGAACGATTCTCGATCGCAGCGTGGAAAAAGGAGAGTTGCTTACAGGCCAGTTCGCAGCGGCAGCGCGGCCGGTTTTTTCACTTGCAGATCTGAAAGATATTCAGGTGGAGTTGGATATCGCTCAGGACGACTTCGCGCGGCTTGGGCCGAAGCAAAAAGGCATTGTTACGGTCGATGCGTTTCCCGACCGCAAATACCACGGAGTAATTGCTGAGATTTCTCCCGAGGCCAACCGTCAGAAGGCGACAGTGCAAGTGAAGGTACAGATTCTGGACCCGGATGACTATCTGCGTCCGGAAATGAATTCAACAGTGAAGTTTATTGCGGACGAGCCTTCGCAAAAATCCACTGCCTCGGGCCCCGCCGGTGTTTTCGTCCCGACGAATGCCGTGCGCGACTCTTCCGGCAAGAAGATTGTTTTTATCGTTTTCAAGAACAAGGCCCTCCGGCGTGACGTGCGAGTCATCGCGCAGCGAAGCGGAGGAGTCTTGGTAGAAGGCCTCGTTGGAGGCGAAGACGTGATCACCGCTGGTCCTGCGGATCTTAAAGATGGGGACAAAATCAAGGTAAAGGGGCAATCATGAGCACAGTCACACAGAATAGCGTTGCCACGGGCACCAAGGTCGTTCAGGCGCGGGGGGTCAGCAGGGTTTTTAAGCGCGATGCCTTTCAGATCACGGCTCTCGACGATGTCTCGATCGACATCGCCCAGGGAGAGTTCATGGCGTTGATGGGTCCGTCGGGGTCGGGCAAGACGACGCTGTTGAACATGATTGCGGCGATCGACCGTCCGACGAGCGGCGAGCTGCTGGTACAAGGGCAGAATATTTTCCGTTTCAACGACGCCCAGATTGCGCGCTGGCGCAATGAGCACATCGGATACGTCTTTCAGACCTTCAATCTGATTCCGGTGCTCACGGCATTCGAAAACGTGGAATTGCCGCTGCTGTTGACGAAGCTCAATGCTCAGCAGCGAAGGGACCACGTGATGACGGCGCTCAGGCTGGTTGGGCTGGAAGAGCGGATACATCATCTGCCGAAACAGCTTTCTGGTGGGCAGGAGCAGCGCGTTGCGATTGCAAGGGCGATCGTGAGCGATCCGACACTGCTACTCGCGGACGAACCGACGGGAGACCTGGACAGCCATTCGGCGACGGAAGTGCTGGAGATACTGAAGCGGCTGAATGAGGATTTTCACAAGACCATCGTGATGGTGACGCACGATCCGCACGCGGCATCGTACGCACGCGTGACGCGCCATCTGGAGAAAGGGATGTTGCTGCCACCGGCGTAAAAGCTGATGGCAAAGCGAGGGTGGGCAACGGTTCAGGGAACACGGCGGCCTTCTCCACCTATTGAATATTTGCTGCAGCCTTAGCTTTTTTTATCTTCCTTGAGGGGCTAGCCAAAGTTTTCCTTTCTGCCGACTCAGGCGCACCGACGATATTCGGTTTCGGTTTCATGACCAAAAAGATGCCCAAGTTCTTTACGCCACGAACAGGCTTTCGCAGCGCACTCCGAAGCTCAGCAAGGCGAATCTGATATTCTTCATCTCCTTGAGCAACAAATACACGTAAGCACAGGTACCGAATTTGCTTTTGATTCGTCACGGTTGCTCCGAGAGGAAGTGGTGCTGTTGAGAAGTGGAATGCTTTTTAGATGGCGTCAAATCCAGAGCAGGTTGTCGCAACCAAAGTTTTGGCTTGCGCTGTCCATTAAAAGATTTTCACGTCAGGACACGAGGCCTTCCGGCAGAACCGCATTCGCTATCCGATGGCGCAGAGCGATTGCGGGCGAAATGAACCTCACCAGCGTGGACGAGCCCTAGTGCGTCAAGTTGCTGGCCCGGATGAGACTGGCGATGTACAGGCCCGCTATGAGCACTAACAGCACAGCCGAGCCGGCTCCGCTGAGACGCACCCACGGAGTGATCTTCTCCATCCTGCCGATCAGCTCTTGCTGTTCTTTCTGCATGTGATCTTCCGCGCTATCCAGAAATAGCTGGTCGTCTTCATGCATGGTGAGAGTGCCGCGGTAGATAAGGAGGACTACCAGAACCGCGGTGAAAACGATCCAAGCGACCCACAGTGCGACCATCATGGCACACCACCTTGGCTCAATTTGGAAGCAGTTCCGCTTTCCGACCGCGCCGCACGTGAGAGGCGATCGCGGCAACAGAACCTAGCGCCATTATAGCCCCGCACGCAAGCGCAAAAGGCAAGCTTTTTCAGAGTTTCCGGATTCTTGCGACCCCGGTCCGGTCACGCTCATCTAAAAGCTAAGACCAATGGAATCAGGGGCAAGTGTGTATAATAGCCCCTGACTGGAATCCCAAGCTCAAGGAGACCCAACATGGCCACCACATCCACTCCGAACGTAGAAACCACGCCCAAGGCGCCTGTGACCCTCACGCCGACGGCAGTTTCCAAAGTGAAGGAGATTATGGCCCAGCAAAATCCCCTGCCTGCCGGACTGCGGATTGGCGTCGTGGGAGGCGGCTGCTCTGGTTTCTCCTATTCGATGTCCTTTGAGAACGGCCCCGGCGTCATGGACAAGGTTTACACCTTCGACGAGCTCAAGGTCTTCGTGGACGCCACTTCAGCCATGTATCTGAACGGCTGCGTTGTCGATTATGTTGAGACCCTGGAAGCTGCCGGCTTCAAGTTCGAGAACCCCAACGTGAAGAGCACCTGCGGTTGCGGTTCGTCTTTCAACGTCTAAAGCGTTTCGAGAAGAGATTTTTTGCAAAAGCCCCGCCATCGCGCGGGGCTTTGCATTTACTGCGGGACTTGCGGCGGGGGCGTGGGGCTGGAGCCGGCCGGAGGAGCCGATTGCGGTCCAGGTGGAGTAGTGCCGGCGGGTTGACCAGGCGTGCCTGCGCCAGGCTGGCCAGGAGCGCCGGCGAGACGAGGCGAGGCGATGATCACTCCTCCGCTACCGTTCTGAGCTTGTTCCAAGCGCGGATCATACACGAACAGCCAGCGGTCGTATTCCGTATCGCCGTTGAATTCCTTGATCGACGTTTTCTTGCTGTTGCTGGCTACACCGATGATGGGGCCGCCCCCGAAGGTTTGTCCGGTTCCTGCGGGTTGGGTCGCCAACGCGCCCATCTGTCCGCTTGGCGCAGCGATGCTACCGCCCAGCGTGTTGCCGCCCGTCGTTCCGCCGAAAGCGCTGGTGGCAGGCGTGGGTGACGGGCTGGCTCCGCCGAGTGGGCTGGTTCCAGGTGCGGTGGTTCCAGGGATGCTCGGCGCGGGGATGTTGATCTGGGCTTCGTTGGCGTGGATGAGCCTCCATTCGCCCTCGGGATTCATGGGATCCTTGTAGCGCTTGCGCAAGAAGCGAATGTGGTTGGTATCTTCCAATTGCTCGAGCGATGTGGGGTACGTCCCCGCCTTGTGGTAGTAGCGCTTGATGGCGGTGGCATACTCCTTGCCGCGACGCACCAGTTCGTCCTCTTTGTCGCGCTTGATCTGCTGCGTGATCCGGGGCAACTCCACGGAAAGGCCAATCAGCATCAGCGTGAGTAAAAGCAGCACGGCGAGCAGTATGTATCCGGCCTCGCCTTCCGTCTTTGCGCGCGACTTTCCTGTTCTTGTCGTCATAATAGTCATCGTTGTTCCCGCGGCGTCAAAGGAATCGACTGCGTGTTGTTGTTCAACATGTCTTGCATTACAACTTGATTGGCCTGAATCTGTACTACTTTGTATCGACGATCAACAATCTCATTCAATCCAGCGATAAAGTTGTGATCGGTCCCCTTCTCATTCAGGAAGACCCGCTTGGGTTCGCCCTGCTTGTTGGCGAAGCCGTAGAATACTATCGGAATCGGTGGAATAGGCGTCGGGGTGGGTATATAAGGAGTCGGCGAAGGAGTTGGAATCCTCACGGTTTTATCCGGCGTCGGAATCGGGGGAGCATAGGCGAATGGGTTTCGGTTCCCCGGCTCATACTGGATCCCGCGGCTCCACTTCAGAATATCAGTCCGTAGGTTGGCATCGGTGTCCTGGGCTGTAGCGACGGTTGCCGAACCTCTCGGTTGCGGAGCCGGGGCTGTGGGCGAGGCAGGTGTAGCCTCCGCGCTGCTGCCCCACAGCAGATCCCGGAAGTTGTACACGCCGACCAGCAGCAGGACAACCAGCAGCCCGCCCATGATCGCCACTTCCTTCTTGTTTTCGGCTCCGATCTTCATCGTGTCAGGTCCTGGGGGCTCCTGGTGTTGGTGCGCTTGTCTCTTTCAAAAATGTGGTGAAGGTTATCTGCAACGTCACCACGCCGCCTTCCTGCCCGGTGAGGGAAACCTTGTCAATGATGAACAGCAGGTCGGCCTTCTCCATGCCGTTGATGAACTTCGCCACTTTGGCGTAGTCGCCACTCACCGTGGTGTCGACTTTGATCTGCTGGACGTCGGGCAGAGTCGTTTTCTGGGCCGTCTCTGTTGAGTAGCGGATGGCGGGAGCGACTACCCCCGTGTCCTTAATGAGCTTCTCAATCTGCTCGGAGATCTGCGACGAACGCTCGGGGACATTGTCGGCAGAGAACGTTTTGAGCTGCTCGCGGATCTTCGCCGGGTCGCTGCTTTTCCTATTCTCCACTTCAGCTTTCAGGCTGTTGGCGCGCTGCTGTAGCGCGGCTTCCTGCGCTTCCTGCGCTTTAGCGCTCGAGCCAGGCCACAGCAAGTAAGCCAGCAGAGCAAGATTGACCGCGGCCAGCACTGAGAGCGCGATGATAAACCGTGTGCGAATCTTTTTGAGATCACCCATCAGATTCCCTCCTTGGTCCGCGGCTGAAGGAGTTTTGGGGGTATGTACTCGGCGTCGATCTCAAACCTCACGCTAGGCGTTCCTGCTCTCACGTCTTTGCCCTGCGCAAGTTCGTTTGCGATAAAGGTGCCGTGAAAGCCCTTCGAGGCTTCCATCCTCTGTACTAACTCCCGGGCGTCGTCCCGGTTGTCAGCACCAATCAGGACCTTCAGCATGAGGCGACGATCGTTCGTAAGTTCGGGCTGCACGGAAACCAGACTGGCCTTGCTCGGCATGATTCTTTGCAGATCGTTGAGCAACTGGGTCCAGGAAAACTTGCGCTTGGCCAGCTGGTAGTTCCAGAACCGCTTTTGGTCCGTGGCGTCGCGGTTTGCCGGACTGTTTTCAATATCGATCAGCCGCTGGCGTTCTTTCTCGAGACCAGCAACCTGCTGTTGCAGTTCCTTGATGTGGTGGCCGGACCTGATGGACCTGTTATAGCTCCATCCGGCCAGAGCGGCCAGCAGAACGGCCGAGGCCGCGAGCACTCCGACGGCCACACTCCAGCGGAGGAAGAACTGCCGTACGTCTTCGTACTTCCGCGAAGCCAGGTTAATGTTGAGTCGCATTATCCGAGCAATGCCCCCACCGCGCCGGCCAGCATGGACGCGTCAACGCTCTCGCCGCTCAGGTTCTGATCGGAGGAAATCTCCGGCGCAAGTTCCCGCACTTCAGCCCCGGTTTGCTGATGCAACAGCGGCCCCACCTCGTCGATCTGGGCGACGCCACCGATGCAGATTTGTTCGATGCGCGCGGAGAAGGCGTCTTCAAAGAAAACTACGGAAGGCAACACCGCCTCCGCCAGTTCGGCCGCCTTGACCTCGGTGCCCTGGGGGTTCTCCAAGGTGCGGACCAGGCGAAGCTCATGGTTCTGGGCTGCGACGATGGTGATGTTCACCGCGTCGACTTTCAACATCAAGGTCGGCTTTGTACCTTCCACCATACCCAGGGCGGCCAGCGACGAGGGCAGAATCACGCCGGGCTGGTAGCCGGCATCGCGGACGGCAGTCTCATAATCGTTGATAACAGCGCGGGGTGATACTGCGGCTACCACCCGAATGTTCCCGTTGTCACGGCGAACGTCGCTGGACACCGCCGCATGGTCAACATCAAAGGGCAACGATTTTTTGAGCCGGAAGCGGACGATGGGATCGATCTCCTGCTTCTTCGCAGGCAAGGTCTCGAAATCCAGCAGCAGCACGCGAATCGCGGCGTCGGGCACGATCAGGATGACGTCCCGCTGTTTGCCGGCCACCGCCCCCAGGGCGCTGCTGATGGCCGCCCGCACGGCTTCGCCATCCTGGATATTCGGTTCGCCCAAAGTGGGGGTGAGTGCGCCGGGCGCCAGCCGGCGCCACGTGAAGAGCTCCAGGCGTGAAGAATTGTCCGCAGCGCGCGCGGCTATCACACCACTGGCCATAATTTCACACGCCAGGCGTGGCCTGGCCCCGTACTGTTGGCGGCGTTCCATGCTAGTTATCGCGTGGTCTCGATGAACGTAACCTTGTTGATCTCCTTCAGGGTTGTGATGCCGGCCTTGATCTTTCTCAGCGCGGACTCGCGCAAGAACCGCATGCCTTCCTCATGAGCTGCTTTGCGGATCTCCGAAGATGGACGTTTCTCCAGAATCAGCTCGCGGATGCGGTCAGAAAGATCCAGTAGCTCATGGATGGCGGTCCGGCCGTGATACCCGGTGGCGCCGCATTCGATGCAACCCTGGCCTTCGTAAAAGATGACGTTGCGCCATTCCTCCGGCTTCAATCCGTTGTTCTCGAGTTCCTCGTCGGAATATTGGACTTGGGCCTGGCAATGTTTGCATATCGTGCGCACCAGCCGCTGCGCCAGCACGCAGTTCAACGCAGACACAAAATTGTACGGCTCCACTCCCATGTTCAGGAAGCGTCCTAGCACATCGACCACGTTGTTGGCGTGCACGGTGGTGAACACCAGGTGCCCGGTCAACGCGGACTGGATGGCGATCTGCGCGGTTTCCGTGTCGCGGATTTCGCCCACCATGATCTTGTCGGGGTCGTGCCGCAGGATCGAACGCAGGCCGCGGGCAAACGTCAGCCCCTTCTTCTCATTGACGGGGATCTGCGTTACCCCTCTGATCTGGTATTCCACCGGATCTTCAATGGTGATGATTTTGTCTTCGTCCGTCTTGATCTCGTTCACCGCGGCGTAGAGCGTTGTGGTCTTTCCGCTGCCCGTGGGGCCAGTGACCAGCACCATGCCGTAAGGTTCGGCGATGTAGCGGCGGAACTTGCGCAGATCGTCCTCGTCAAAGCCGACCACATCCAGCACAAGGTTGCGGAACTTCTCGCTCATGGACTCCTTGTCCAGCACGCGCAGCACCGCGTTTTCGCCGTGGATGGTGGGCATGATGGAGACGCGGAAGTCAATGAGGCGGTTGTTGTACTTTACGCGGAAACGGCCGTCCTGGGGCACGCGGCGTTCGGCAATGTCCAACTCGCTCATGACCTTCACGCGCGTGATGATGGTGGAATGGTGCTCCTTGGCCATGGGTTGCATGGCCGGCTGCAAGACGCCGTCAATACGGTATTTCACCACCACGGAATCGCTTTCCGTTTCGATATGAATGTCGCTGGCGCGCTTCTGGAGTGCGGTGAAGATGGTGGTATCCACCAGGCGGATGATCGGGCTGACGTCAGCTTCGGCGGTGATGCGGTCAATGCTGATGCTCTCGTCGCTGGCGCCTTCTTCGTCGTGTACCACGTCGAGCACAAAGCCTTCGCTGGCCTCTTCCAGCACGCGCTGCGACTGTTCCGTCTTCTTCAGGATCTCGCTGATCTGGGCCAGCGTGGCCACCTTGGTCTTGATACGGCGATTCAGCAGCAAACCAATCTCATCGATCATCATCAGCTTGCTGGGATCGGCGATCGCGATCCAGAGAACGCCGTCGTTTTCCTCGAGCGGAACAAAGTTGTAACGAAACATCAGGTCCACCGGCACGGATTTGAAGAGCTCGGCGTCCAGGTGGTAGTCGTGCAGGTCGACGAACTCGCAGCGGTAGCGCGCGGCCATTTCGCGTGTTCGTTGTTCGCTGCCGTCGCCTTGCCCATTGGCGGGCGTACTGTTGCTCATCGTGGATTGTGGGTTCCTGTGATTCATGACGTCCTACTGTTGGATTTGGGCCCCCAACGAAAAGATCGGAAGATACAGCGAGATCAGAACAAATCCCACGACGCCGGCCATAAAGATCAGCAGCACGGGCTCAATGAGTTGCAGCGCGGCCGAGAGCGCGCTCTGCACGTCTTCTTCAAAGAACTCGGCCACCGAATTCAGCATAGCCGGCAGAGCTCCTGTCGATTCGCCGACTTCAACCATCTCAATAGCCAAATCCGGAAAAAATTTGGTCTCTTCCAGGCTGTAGGAAAGCGACCGGCCCTCGCGAACGCGCTTGGCCGCGTGCTCTACGGTCTGGGAAATCTTGTAACTGTCAATGGACTGGCTGGCCGTTTCCAGAGAAGGCACCAGCGGCAGGCCTCCAGCGAGCAGAGTAGCCAGCGTGCGGCTGAACATGGCTACCTGGTACTTCATCCAGATCCCTCCCAGGAGAGGCAGGCGATAGCGGAACGCATCCAGAGTCTTACGGCCACTGCCGGAACGAACCCAAATACCTATCCCCAGAGCCAGGGCCACCAACACAATCAGGATGATCCAGTAGTACTCGCGGATGCCCTTGCCGATGTTGAGCATGAAAATCGTAATATCGGGGAGCTTGGCGTTCAGCGAAGTATAAAGATCAGCAAACTGCGGCACCACATAGGTCATCAGGAAGGTCAGCATGATGATGAGGGCGGAAACCAGCAGCGTCGGGTAAACCAAAGACGATTTCAGCTTTCTGGCAAAAGTCAGAGTTACGCGCTGAAAGGCAATGTAACGCGCCAGCACTTCTTCCAGATTGCCGCTGCGCTCACCTGCGAGCAAGGTTGTCGTGTAGATCTTGGAGATGTTTCCCTGGGCCGCAAAGGCATCAGACAGCAATTCACCGCCTTTGACCCGCTGCTGAACGTTCTCCAGCATCGACTTGAAATAAGGGTTCTTCTGACGCCGGCTCAGCAGGTCAAGCGACTTCAGGATCGGCAGGCCGGCTTTAATCAGGGTGAGGAACTGCTGGTTGAAGACCAGAAACGGTCCGATTCTTACCCGCTGGGCCCGCCGTCCCAGGATGGCCCCAGGCGAGAAGCTGGCGCGACTCCTGACGGAGTAGACCAGGTAGCCTTGCTGAAGGAACCGCTCGCGGATGTCGTCCGCGGAGTTGCCGTTCTCCATCTGTTCGAGCACGTGACCGCGCTCATCCGCCATTTTGACCAGGAATTCTGCCATGGAAGTGTGAATACCGGGGAGCCTTAGCTCCTTCTTTAAGAGTCTAGCATTCTAGGGGATTTGTTCCCCACTTTCCTAAGAATGAGAAATGGCGGCGTTCATGCGTACTTTTAAGGCTTCCCAGATCGCCGAATACCGCATTTTATTGTGTCACCTGATTGTCTTGAATCATCTGCACGCCAGGCGGCAGGTTGAACCGGAACAAACTGTCCGCCAAAGGGATGTTCTCCTCCATTCCGGAAAATCGGAAATCCGTGGTGGTGCCGTCTAATCCGTGGACCACGATGCGGGCGATCTGATGGGCCGGCGAGATCTCCAACAGGACCTCGTTAATGCGGTCCGTCATGCCTTTAGGAACGCCGCGCAGCACCAGATTGCCGGGCTCGAGCGGAGCGACATCGGGCGCCAACGAAAGATGGTCCAGCTCTTTTTCCAGTTTGGTTTTGCCCAGCAGGTAGCGCAGTGGCGAGCGGATGTCGTCAATCTTATTTAAGGGCGTCTTCCTGGCTTGGCGGTCCCCGGCAACGTAGAAGTAAGCGTTCTCCGAGTCCGCGAGAAAGAGCTTTTCTTTTGGCTCGTGGTATTCCCAGCGCATGCGCCCCGGTTTTTTCAACCAAACGGTGCCACTCTCGCTGCGCGAAACTCCCGGACTCTGATAGACCTCGACAAACGATCCTTTAAAGGTCTTGAGCCGGTTGTAGTGCTCGTCCACGGCGCGTGCCGCGGATGCAACGTCGGTTGCTTGACCGCGCAGACAAACCGGAATGAGCAAAGCTGCGAAAACGAGGCCCAGAAGTCTCATATCGTCCCTTTATTAGATTCACGAAGCGCGGTTTTGTTACTTGCCCTCGCGGATCGTCTCTTCAGACAAAAACGGGAATTTGCCAGGATCTTCTACCCACACGGCTGCGCCGGGCATCAGTTTGTAGGGGGAGCCGGTGGGGTCGCGGGGAATTCCGGGGATTAAGCCGGAGCGAATCAAGTCGGCCCAAGTGTCGGGCGGGCTCCCGCTCTTTTGTTGATAAACGGCTATGCGGCGCGTGAGTTCTTTGATGTCGGCAGCCGCCTGCAAAGAGACGATGTGTTTGACGGCAGTGTCACGCAGCGTTGGGTTGGTTTGGTAAATCGTATTCCACAGCTCAAGGGCAACGGGTATCTCGTTGCCACGCTCGGCCATGCGTGCTGCCATCACTTTCATCCAGGGTAAAGCGCCCGGAACTTTGGATCCTTTCTCGAAAGCCTCGCTCGCCGCTTTGTAGTCTTTTCGGTCGAGATAGTGGATGAAACCCAAGGTAAAATACAGCCGCCAATAGTCCGGGTTCTCGCGAATCCCTTTTTCGACCAGGGCTACGGCTTTGTCAGGTTGCCCTGCTCCTCCTGGTTTCTGCGCCAATAAGACGGATCCAGCTTCATAGGCGACGAGCAGCTTGGGATCCAGGTCCGTGGTGATGTCCAGCAACGGCGCCAAGAGATCGTACCGGGCAGAGCGTTGGTTGCTCTGGGCGCCATAGTATTGAACGGCCCTTGTCCAGTAAATATCAGCCAGCAGGCCCGAGTATCCCAAACTAAGCCGCTTCAGAGCGTTGCCGGAAGGCAGGAAAAGCACTTCTTCCAGCGTGGCTTCTTTGCCGCGCAGGGATTCGACTTTATTCGAGGTCACCGCCGAACCCGCCAAGGATGCGATCAGGAGCAGCGTGGCAACGATCGTAACTGTGCGACTGCTCTTCATTTGAGGTTCCGCCGCTCAAAAATCAGCACCGCGCCAGCGATCATGGCAGCCGAGTACAGCAGAGCATAGAGAGTGTTGTAGACAATCAAGCTGCCGCTGATGGGCTGGTTATAAGCGACTTGGGGAATCACGTCCAACGAAGCGAAGTTGGGGACGGCGTAGGCGGCAGCGGTTGTCAACCATTTCGTGGCCCCGTGCGCCATCGCAGCAACAGTCCGCAGGTCTCCGGCAAACTTCCCGATGGCAAACAGCGCGAACGCAAAGACAGCCGAGAATATCGGCGTGGAGAAGGACGAAAACAAGAGCGTAATTGCCGTGACCATCAGAAACTGCAGAATGATGAAATACACGGCCACCATCAGCCGCGCGTCGGCCGTCGTGAGTTTCTGCTCCGTAATCAGCAGAGCGACATAAACGCCAACGGTCATCAGGGCGGCGTTGACGGTCAGCGTCAGCACCAGGCCGAAGTACTTGCCCAGAATGAATTCCCACCTGCGCACGGGGCGGGAAAGGATGGTATAGAGCGTTTTCTTCTCGATTTCCTTGAAGACCAGGCCAATTCCGATGAAGATGGCGATGACGACACCAAACAGCGAAATCGAAGTCAGGCTGAGATTGATCAGCACCAGCCGTTGAATACCGATGGAGATGGCGCCGAACAGCGGCGAGCTCGCCACAAGAAGCAGGACGAAAAGGATCAGGTTATACAGAACCCGGTCCCGCACTGCCTCGCGGAAAGTATTGAGCGTAATGGCTGAAAGCCGCGAAGTCATGCTTCTGCCGCTCCCGATTCGCTGGTTTTGGCTAGGAAGTAATCTTCCAAGGTCCCGTGCAGGGGCGTAACCGAAACCAGACGGGCCTGCTGCTGGCGTAGCTTCTCCAGGACTAGGTCCAGGGTTTCTGTCGAGACAGTGGCCCGCACCGTATCCCCGGTAACGTGAGATTCAGTGAGATGGCCGGCGAGCGTGGATAAAGCCGCCGTGCCCTTCCAGACCACCTCGGCCTTCTCGGCGCTGGCGGAACGAAGGTCGTTGACTACGCCCACGCCGCGCAGTTCTCCTTTATGGATCACGGCTACACGGTCACATAGGGCTTCTGCATCGGAGAGTATGTGCGTAGAAAAGAAAATCGTCTTTCCGGCGTCCTTGAGCCCTTGGATCAGTTCCCGGACTTCATATCGGCCAAGCGGATCCAGGCCGGACATCGGTTCGTCCAGGAATATCACTTCCGGATCATGCACAATGGCTTGTGCGATACCCACGCGTTGCAGCATTCCCTTCGAAAACTTGCGCAACTGCTTGCTGCCCACATCGCCCAGCCCCACGCGATCCAGCAGCGCTTGGATGTGTTGTGATCTTCCTGGCGTGGCGACGCCCGAGAGCTGAGCGTAGTAGGTGAGAAGCTCGGGCGCGCTCAAATAGTCATAGAAGTACGGCTGTTCAGGCAGAAAGCCGACCCGCTTTTTGATTTGTGGGTCGCGCAAGTCTTTGCCAAGGATCCTGGCGGAACCCGACGTCGGGAAAGTAATCCCCATCAACAGCTTCAGAGTTGTGGTCTTGCCCGCCCCATTCGGGCCTAGGAACCCGAATGTCTCACCAGGCTCCACGGTCAAATTGAGGCCCCGTAGCGCCGGTTGTGATTGCTTTTTCCAGAAACCGACAGCGTAACTCTTCGAAAGCCCTTGGATTTCTATGGCATACATGTGTAATAACGCGGGGTGCTCACACTCTTCGCCGGCAGGCAGCCAAGCGTTCTTTGGCAACGGATCAGGTAAAGTTTACCAGAAAAGTCCTTCTGCGTTGCCGTTCGCGCAAGTTGGTTCCCAGGAGATCACCCAGTTGCCCCCCGTTTACTGGATTGCGTTCAGCGCAGTACAGGCGGTTGGACTGCTAATGCCGCTTCCTGTGGTTGTCTGAAAGCGAACCACCGCGTCAGTGTTGGCGCAATAGTCGCGAGTGGCTGCTGTCTTTGTCAAGCTGATCGCGGTAATGAAGTAGTCAGGAATCGGCGTAGTGGCGGTGCTGGAAGTGATGGTGTATAGATAAGCACCCTTCTTGAAAGGCGTAGTGCCCAAAACGTTGTCAATCAGGCAGGCGGCGGTGCTGGTCACGTTAGCCGGGACCGTGCAGTCCACGCCGTTGGGCCCCAGAGTGGTAAGGTTCGGAGCATAGCCCATGGAGGGATACGTGGTTGAGTAAGTATATTGTGCTGTATTGAGAGTGCGCACTGTACTGACGCCTGCCGATTCGTTGGCGGCAATACGTGCCCTCATCAAATTGGGAATGGCAATCGCGGCAATAATCAAGATGATTGCAACGACGATCAGCAACTCGATCAGAGAAAAGCCTCTTTGGTGGCGCATGTTATCTCAGGTACCCCTTTGCAGTCCCCATTCCTGGCAAAGGATTGCTCCCAACTGAAGTGCACATTAGTCGCCATTCTTACCCCCGGAGCTCCGTGCGGGACTCAAAAACACATGTAAACTGTTGATATATAAAGATATATTACAAGGCAGGAAGGAGGTCTGTTGCCGGTTCGGCCCCTGTAGCCATGGTCAATCATGACAAGAATTGTCAATGGTGCTGGCTCGAAAATTGTCGCCCGAGACAAAGGGCAATGGGGCCTTCGGGCACCAGGATGCCTCAGCCGCGATAGTTTCTGTTTCCCCTAAACCTTTACTGGATCGCCTGCAACGCGTTGTAAGCCGTTTGCGACTGCTGTGCTCGGCGTGTTTCCGGCTGCGGCCGGATGACTACGTGAGTGGTGGAGGAGAGATTTGTTTTGGCCCAAGCTAAAGGGCAATGGGGCCTCCGGACACGAGTATCCGTCAGCCCCGATAGCTTCCCCTAAACCTTTACTGGATCGCCTGCAACGCGGCGCAAGCCGTAGGCGATGCGACGGCTGTTCCCGGCGTTGCGGATTCCTTTTGAGTATGGACGACTGCGTCAGTGGCGGCGCAATAATCTGTTTGGGCCATAGCCGTGCCCAGACTGGTCGCGGTAATGAAGTAGTCAGGAATCGGCGTAGTGGCGGTGCTGGAAGTGACGTTGTAAAGGTAAGCGCCCTTCTTGAAAGGCGTAGTGCCCAAAACGTTGTCAATCAGGCAGGAGGCGGTGCTGGTCACGTTAGCCGGGACCGTGCAGTCCACGCCGTTGGGCCCCAGAGTGGTAAGGTTCGGAGCATAGCCCATGGAGGGATATGTGGTTGCGTAAGTATATTCTGCTGTGTTGATTGTGCGCACTGTGCTGGCGCCGGCCGATTGATTAGCGGCAATGCGGGCGCGCATCAGGTTGGGAATAGCGATCGCTGCGATGATCAAGATAATCGCAACGACGATCAGCAACTCGATCAAAGAAAAGCCTTTCTGTTTGCGCATTTTAAGATCTCCTAATTTGGTACCTTCTTCTCTTTGCGGTTGCCGCTAAGAGAGATTCATATGTTTGACCTAGCTTAGTGCACTTGGTTGGCCAATACCTAGGAACGTGGCTGCGTGCTGATCATGCATTTCTTGGTAAGTTATTGATAGATATGCAGATACATCGCTGGAAATCTGACGCACGGTGGCCTTGGCCAGGCCGGCTAGAAGGTTCTATCTTACCAGAAATGACAGAAATTGGCATTTTCCCTGACATACATTGTCTAGCATAGACGGGGATTGCGGCACAGTCGGCGCAACGGCACGAAGCAGCCACCCTGGAGGGAAGTAGCTGGCCCCAGACAAGGGGCGTTTCCAGTTCATTAGAACGGGATATCCTCGTCTGTGATTTCAGCGGGGTGGGGTGCAGCAGCTTCATCGGTGTGAGGCGTGCGCTGATCAAAGTTGGCTCCGGCTGAAGCCCCACGCGACGCCCGGCCTTCGCCTTCACTCTCGCCGCGGCCGCCCAGCAACACCAGATCCTGGGCGACAATTTCCGTGCGATACTTCTTCTCGCCGCTCTGCTTGTCTTCCCAGCTCGAGGTTTGGAGCCGGCCCTCAATGTAGATCTTGGAGCCTTTCTTCACGTACTCGCCCACGATTTCCGCCAGCCGCTGCCAGGCTACGATATTGTGCCACTCCGTGCGATCCTGCCATTCGCCGGCCTTGTCTTTGTAGCGCTCATTGGTGGCCAGGCTGAACTTGGCGACCGGAACGCCGCTGGGCGTGTACTTAATCTCCGGATCCTTGCCCAGGTTCCCGATCAGAATAACTTTGTTGACGCTCTTTGCCATGAGGGTTCCGCTTTCTGTGTGTTGGTTAGCGGCAAATATACCAGCGTTTCATGAATTGTGAAAGTCATATGGGAGGGCTGTTGGGCAACTGCGACCGATGATACGTGTGTGGCACAAGCGAGCCCGAGCCGTGATCACCTAAGGATGTACAGGTCCTCTTGGAACTTGCAAAACTCAGGTAAGCGCGCACACAATCTTTATCGAGTGATGCATTCGGATTCAGTCGAACCTTCGAGACAGTGGTGGCGCGCCGGACTCAAGCTTCTGTGGGCCGCGTACATGTTGTCGACATCAATCTATTGCCTGCTCGCATTTTTTCCCTATACATATTATGCGCTCATCAAGTCGCCAGCCTACGACTGGATGCCATGGTTTGCCCACCACCAGGCCCTGCTGTACTGGCTGGCCCTCATCGCAGTCGCGGGCGCCTATTGCAAGGACATGAGACGACTGCGGCCGGCTGCATTTCTCCTGCTCCCGCTCGCCGTGGCAGGAGCGTTCGTTACGGCGCGCCCGTTTCTGCCGGGCCTCATTAGCGATGGCGAAGCCTATGGATGGAGTGTGGCCGCGCTGGTTCCCGTCCTGCTCCTTGCCGCAGTCGATCTCGTCAGCCAACGATCGGATGCGCTCGGACAGCAGCGAATCACACTGACCTATTTGCCTGCGGTACTGTCCGCGATCACAGTCGCGGTGCTGAGCATGTTCGGGCAGTGGGTCCAGGACAGAGGCAACGCGCATTCATCCATTCTCCATTCCCATGAGACCCAGGTGGGCTCATGGAGTGTGATTACACATGTCGTCGTGGCTCTGGTGGTCGTCTCGATGATCAATCTTCTGTCTGCCGCTGCGGCCAAAACAGCGCGCCCACGACTGGTTCGAGGGGGAACAATCAGTCTCGCTGTTATGTGCGGCGGGGTCTATAGTCTGGCAAGTTTCTTGGATAGCGCGCTTGGGTTCCGGGGCTGGCTTGCCTGGCTATACAGTTTCTTGCTCATCGCTACCCTGCTGCTCCTGGCTATCGCTCTGGTTCTTCCGCTACTGGAAAGAATCCGGATACAGCTCCTGGAAGGGAGAACGCAGCGCCGGATGAAGGTTTTGCTGGTTCTAAGCCTTATCAGCATCGGCGCGCTGGCTCTCATCCTGCCCTCGAGGTTTGGCTACTGGGACTGGAACGGCATGTTTCAGTGGGTTTTTACCGTTTTGCTTTGGTCGGTGGTGACAACGTGCTTTTATTTCTTGTCGCGCACGCGGGCGCCTTACTCATGGCCGGCAATCGCAGCGGTTCTCCTGCTAGCTCTGTCCAGCTACAAGATCCTGCAATTCGGCGACGTGGTATGGGCCAAGTCGCTTGGCGTGAGTGACGACGACATAGCGCGATCGTTTGAGCAATATGCTTCGCAGGATCTCTCCTTTCGGTTCGCGCACCATTTGCTGGGCAATGCCGCAAAGGAAGAGCCGTGTGAAGAGTTTTGTCGGATTCTTCGCTCTTATACCAACATACGCGGTTTCCAAACGAGCCGGCAGATTGACTTTGTTGACAGCCTGGCACAAGCCCCAAGCAAGCGTCCCAACATCTTCATCATTGTTGTGGATTCCCTGCGCCCGGACTTCCTGGGGCCGTACAACCCGCGTGTAGACTTCACTCCGAACATCGATGCCTTAGCTAAGGACAGCCTGGTGTTCCGCAATGCCTATACTCAATATGCGGGCACATCCCTTTCCGAACCGGCGCTCTGGTCGGGCGCCATGCTCCTGCACGCTCACTACTTGCAGCCCTTTCGCAACGTAAACGGCTTGGAGAAGCTGGTTCATGCTGATGGCTACAAGATGATCGTCAGCTACGACAATATTCTGCCCGATATCCTTTCCTCGCAGGATGACTTGATCAAGCTCGATACCGACAAGAGAACCTGGAAGTCGCTGGATTTATGCTCTACAGTCACACAGTTCACCGCGGCCCTGGACACCGGCGCCACCCGAGGCCGTCCCCTTTTCTTTTATGCGCAGCCACAGAACGTTCACATGTTTGCCAGTAACAACCACCCAACGTGGCGCAACGCGACTTGGAAGCGCCCTGGATTCGATAGGAGGATCTCCCTGGAGGTCCAACAAACTGATGACTGTCTGGGCGGCCTGCTCGCCTATTTGAAATCGCACGGCTTGTACGACGAGAGCATCATCATTCTCACCTCTGATCACGGGGATGCGACCGGCGAATTCGGCCGGCGCATGCATTCTTATCTCATCTATCCGGAGGTCATGCGCGTCCCACTGATTGTCCACTTGCCCAGCTCCATGCGCGGTAAATTCGTATACGATCTGGACCGCATCTCCACTCTCACCGACATCACGCCATCTCTTTACTACCTGCTCGGGCACCGGCCCATCAAGCACCATCCCATGCTGGGCCAGTCAATGTTTGCGGAGACAAAAGAGGAGCTGGACCGTTACCAGCGAGCTGAAGTGTTCCTCGCCTCCGACTCCGTGGCGGTCTACGGAATTCTGGACAACGGCAGGTACATGTATGCAACCTACGCTTATCCGGCCCGCAGTTTTCTGTTTGACTTGGCCAAGGACCCGAACGCTGAGCGCAACATCCTTACCGACGAATTGAAACGACACTATGACCAGCGAGTGATTGACAACCTGAAAATGATTGGCGACTACTACGGCTACAAGATCGGGATCAATTCGCTGCTGACGTCACAGCAACGATGACGCCTGGGTCCCGCGATTCACCTCAATCACACTCCACAAGTACACTCGAAGCGGCGTCGGCAGAATCTAGATCTTGTGCTGCCGTTTAAAGATCCACTCGGGCAAAGCCCGGACGCACAGCATGACATACCGCCAATACCGCGGCGTGTAAAGAATATCCGGGCGACCCCGTTGCAGCGAGCGATAGATATCCGACGCAACCCGCATGGGACTGGCAAAGGATGTGTCCCGCGGCAGGTGAGCCGTCATCTTTGTATCGACAGGGCCCGGCTTGATCGTGATCACGCGGACGCCGGAGGCATGAAGGCGCGCTCGCAAACCCTCAAGAAAATGACTGAGCCCTCCTTTGGCCGACCCATAAACGTAATTGGAGCGCCGGCCGCGGTCTCCCGCCACGGAAGTGATGACCGCCAAGCAGCCCGTTTTGCGCTCCTCGAGGTAATCCGCGAAAAGCGTGAGGATGCAGGCTGCGCTGACGAAGTCTGTATGCAACTGCCGTGCGGTGAGATCGATTGAATGCTTGCATTGCTCCTGGTCGGGCATTGAGCCGTAGGCCAACAGCACGGTATCGAAATCGGGAAAGCTTTGCCGCGCAAAGTCGAACAGCCGAACGCAATCGGCAGGGCTGTCGAAGTCGGCCACGAAGGTGAGGACCTGAGTGGCGCCTCGAATCAGCAGGTCTTCTCGGAGTACCGCCAACCGCTCGGGCGAACGAGCCACTAATAACAGCTCATGCCGTCCAGCTGCCATTTTCCTTTCAACTGCTTCGGCAATCCCGGATGTCGCGCCCAACACAATGATTCTCTTCATGACGGTTCGGTTCCTGTGACGCGGCGCCAGAAAGAAGAGGAGAGCTTATCGTCAATATAGGGCCGCAAGTCGCGCCAAGCGGGGAATGAAGCCTCAAACATGGCAGGGCTCATGCGTGCGTCCTTGGCGGGATACAAAGCCCCACCCGCACCCAACACCAGTTCGTCGAGAGATTGAAGCAATTGCAGAGTAGATTCTCCTCGCATTGCAAAATCAAGGGCGAGAGTCAGGCCCGGCCTGGGAAAGGACAGCAACCCCGGGCTCTGGGCAGCTCCAAATCGTTTGAGTACCCCGAGAAAAGAGCCCATACTGCTTTGCGAGATCGTTTGCAGAATCCGCTCCAGCGCAGGCGCGGACTCAGGAATTACACACTGGTATTGAAGGAAGCCCTGTCTGCCATAAAGCAGGTTCCACTGGCCGATCGAATCAAGAGGATAAAAAAACCGCTCATAGGGCTGGATGGACGAGCCTCTTCTCCAGCTCTTCCACGAAAAATAAGCTTGATTGAATGCCTTGATCGTAAATCCATTCAGCAGGCCCTTCGGTAGAGGGAAAGCGATTCTTGGCGTGTACACGCGGGCCGGCTTCGAAGGAGATGTGTTCGCGTGATTGCCTCGAAAAAACAGGCCGCGCGTTTCCCGAGACGCGAAACAGTCGATCCAGGCTACTGTGTACTCGAATGCCGCATCACTCTCCGCGGTCAAGGCCAGGAACTTTTCCAGTGAACGAAACGGCAGGACTTCGACGTTGATATTGCTGCCGGCAATCGGGATTAATTGAATCTCAGCCCACAGAATGACTCCCGTCAGCCCGAGACCCCCAATCGTGGCGCGAAACAACTCTGCATTCTCGTCAGGGCCGCAGAACACGGTGCCTTGCCCAGATCGGCAAAGCGCCAACCGGCGTACATGACGGCCGAATGTTCCTCTGCGGTGATGATTCTTTCCGTGGACGTCATTGGCGATGGCGCCACCCACCGTCACAAACTTTGTTCCAGGCGTGACGGGCAGAAAAAAGCCGCGAGGGACGATGATCTTGATGATGTCGGCAAGGCTCGTTCCGCCTTCACAGCGAACCCATCCTTCGTCAAAATCGGCAGCCAGAAAACGGTCCAGACTGGAACAGTCGATCAGTTCACCTCCTGCATTGAGACAGCAATCACCATAGCTTCGTCCCAGTCCGTAAGGCAGCAGGCCATGGGGAGGCACATGATCGAGAATGGAGGGCACCTGGTCAGCCCATTCAACGCGCCACACCTGCCGATGTTTCACGCGCGGATAACGGCCCCAAGAGAGACGCTCGTGCTCAACGCTGGAGGTTACGCTTGACGAAACGGGGATGGCGCTTCCTTGTGAACTCATCGGTTAATGAAGTTTCGCCGCACTTGCGATCAGAACGAGGAGTCCAATCGCTGCGACGGCATAACTTACAGGGTCCTTCATGGCGAGGACCACAGGATCTTCGTGCAGTTCGCCGCGGTTGGCTTTCAGCCAAAGACGGCTGAGCCAGTATGCAATGGTCGGCGCCAACAGCATCAATGGCCCGGGGCGCTGATAGAGCATAAGAACTTCGGGACTGTGCACGTACAGAGTAAAGATGACGACAGCGGAGAACCCGCTGGCAATTCCCAGATTCATCAAGAGTGAGCGATCTGCAACAACATAGCCGCGGCCCGAATGGCCCTGTTCGATCAAATCACTGGCATGAACCAGCTCCGAATAGCGCTTTGCCATCGATAGGCTGAGGAAAAAGAATAACGCAAAGGAAACGAACCAATTCGACAACGGCACAAGCGTAATCAGCGCGCCCGCCCAGATGCGGATACTGTAGAAGCTCGAGAGCACGAACGCGTCCAGTAACACGACTTTTTTCAGGTGTACTGAATACCAGATCGTAAGGAAAGTGTATCCCGTCAACACCAAACCAAAATTACGGCTCAGGAAGAAACTGCCGGGCAATGCGGCGAGCAGCAGCGCAGAAGATATAACGAGGCCAGCCGGAATTGAAACATCTCCTGCGGCAAAAGGACGTTTTCGCTTCCAGGGGTGAATGCGATCAGAATGCAAGTCCAGCAGATCGTTGAGAACGTAGACTCCCGAAGCGCATACGCCAAAAAAACCAAATGCCGCTGCGGCCATCATCCAGGACCGGGCGTCAAACCGATGTGCCAGCGCTAAAGGCAGGAAGAGCAATAAATTCTTCAGCCAGTGATGGCCCCGCAACGCTGCGATCCAGGTTCGAAAGGTGGCTTTTTCAACGGGAAACACGCGCCCAATCGCGACGCTCTGGCCGGCGCGGATCGCAACGCGCTCCTTACCGACAAAATGGGCGATGGAGGAACACTGCCAGACGGCCACGTCGGCGCGCGAATCGCCGATGTATTCAAAAGCACGCTCTCCAAATTCACGACACAAGAATCTTGCCTTGCCACGACCCTTCAGATTGTCATTTCTGGTGCTCGCGAAGCAGGAGTCAAAAATTCCCAGGAATTCCGCAACGCGGCGAGCGAGTTCTTCGGCGCCTGCCGTGACCAGAACAAGCCGGCCTCCGGCAGACCGTCTCTCTTTCAAAAATTCCAGAACGTCCTGGCGATAGGGAAGTGAAGTTACGTCGAGCTGGGCTCTTTGCGCAAGTTGACTCTTCAGATTGGCTCGGCCGCCCAACAACCAGAACGGAAGCATGAAGACCCAGAGCGGCCGCTTCTTAAGAAGAGAAATCACGCATTCCCAGAGGAGATTGCTGCGGATGAGCGTGCCATCCAGGTCAACACAAAGAACAGGGCTTGGCGCTACGCTGACGGCGGGCGTAGGAGTTGGAGATGCATGCGCCGTTCCAGAAGAGTCATGCTTCAGTGAAAGCTCCATCAACGCGGTGATTCTATCGCACTCCGGTTCGCATTCCAATTTAGTGCTTTCCCTCATCGTATTCATCTATGTTCATAGGTACTTCGCCTTAGCAGCCGCGGCATTGTTTGCGAACCATGCACCAAAGTAGTATCACAAGCAGTCCGACAGCGCTTCACGAACCGCTTGCGAAGGATCTGGATCTCTGGCAGAATCCGCAAAGAAAATTCTTTCCCCAGGATCCCAAGCGGAGACGAGCGTAGATAGATGCCCCCCACATCATTGTCCAAGTCAACCGTGAACCGGTGGTTCTGGACAATAATCCGACTTCAATCGATCGGCCATTGATTGTCGAAAACGATTGTCGTGGCGGCTCGGGAGCCGTCCAAGCTTGCCGGATCAGGTCATCAGAATATGTTTGGAAGAGAATATGCCGAAACCCGGCGATCTTGTAATGGAGTTGGACGTCTTTGAGCGAGCGCCAGCAGCAAATGTCGTCGAGGAAAAACCTCACTGAGGCAGAGACGCCCCCTCCGGGCTTCGCCTCACTGGCACAGCACTTCGAGAACCCATATCTCTTTCTTTGCGTGCTGAGTGCGCTCACTCTCATCGTCTACTATGTGAGCCTTTCTTTTGGTTTTGTATGGGACGACGTCTTCCAGATTTCAAACAATCCGGTCGTGCGTTCCTGGGCCAACGTTCCCCGGGCTTTCACCAGCGATTTGTGGTACCACGTTCATCGTGGACAACTCTATTACCGACCGCTTTTTACGACGTGGTCGATCCTGAACTATTCGCTGTTTCAGTTACATCCCTGGGGTTGGCATCTGACTGCGGTTTTATTGCACATCGCTACGGTGCTGGCTGTCTATCTCATGGCCAGAAAGCTCGATTTGCCTTTTTGGACATCCGCCATCGCTGCTGCTCTTTTTGCCTTGCACCCGATCCACATAGAATGTGTCGCGTGGATTTCTGCAGCCTCGGATACGATGGTGACGCTTTTCTATCTCCTCGCCTTCGCAGCGTTTCTCCAAGCGCGGAGAAGCGCTGGTTCGCAAAGGATGGTTTGGAACATAGCGTCTTTGGCCTTGTCGTGCTTGGCGCTCTTGACCAAAGAGATGGCCGTGACATTTTTTATGATCGTGGCGCTCTATGTCTGGCTGTTTCCTGCCAATGGGACTGCTACACGCGTTGGAAGTAGATTTCGCCAGGCAGTGCTCTCAGCGTTTCCTTACCTTGCTGCCTGTGCTGGTTATTTGCTGTTGCGGAAATATCTTCTGCATAGCGTCGCCGGCCCGATCGCGGAGCATCACAGCCTGGCGGAATACATCCTCACTCTTCCCTATATATCGGCCTTTTATCTGCGTTTGCTGCTGTTACCGACTGGGTTAACAGGTTTCTATTACACGCCGCTACTTCGTCCAGACCAATATCCGCTGATCTTGGTGGGAATTCTAATCAGCGGCGCTTACGCCGGGCTCATCTACGTTTGGCAGAAAAAGACGGGAGACCGCATGGTTTCTTTTCTGGGACTGTGGCCTCTACTAACTCTCCTTCCTGCTCTGTATCTGTCGAACTTTGCCTATGGGAATTATGTCCGTGATCGCTATGCATATTTGCCGTCCGTTGGGTTCATCCTCTTGGGCGCCAAGGCCATTCGACTCTTGCCGGCGCTGACGCGAATGAGCGCTCGTGCGGTGCAAACAGCTGCGACAGCAGTTGTGCTGTTGGGATTCGTTGTCGGATGCTCACAGCAGATTTACTGGGCGAATGAGCTGGCGCTATTTCAACGGGGCAGCGACCTCTACCCCGATAGTGAGTACGCGCGGGTTGGTTTCGCGCGGGTTCTTCAGCGAATCGGACAGAATGAGCGTGCTGTTGAATTGCTCAAGCTAGCGATCAGCAAGGAGCCCCGGAGATATGCCGCATACTATCTGCTGGCTGAAGCGTACGCCCGAATGGGCGACCGTGAAGATGGCAGACGGGTACTCGCGCAAGGACTCGCACTTAGTCCCGATCCCGGCGAGATGGACACCGCGGACTTAGCTGGTCTTTATGGCAGGCTTGGCGACTACGATCATGCTTTGCAATTGTGCACCGCGGTCCTGCGGCAAGAGCCTGATCTGCTGAGCGCGCTATACAACTGTGGGACGATTAATTTTGAGTTAGCCAGGTATGAGGAAGCTGAAAAGCTGCTTTCGCGGGCTGTGAGGCTCGCTCCCGAGGAGCCGGCGGCCATCTATTGGCTGGGGAGAGTCTATCTCCAAACCAATCGTGCAGCAGAAGCGCAGTCCGCGTTTCGCAAAGCCTTGGCGCTCCAGCCGGATGTCTACGAATATCATTACCGCCTCGCTGAGTCACTTGAGAAGGCCGGCGATCTGAAAAATGCCAGAGAGGAATATCGCGAAGCACAGCGCCTTGATCCCAACGCTGAGGCAGCAACGCAACGCCTCAGAGACCTGGAAAGACGTATCCAGTGAAGGCTGAACCTGAGCAGAATGCTTTGTGGCACTACGGCAGGTTGTTTTCGCCATCAAACGGCATCCCTCAAGAAAATTCGGTCGTTGTTGCGTGCTAAGTGGAATACCGGGTTCCACGACGCGCTCACCCCTTATTCGCGCATAATGTCGGTCGAGCAAACTAAGAAAACCTACGCAGTCCGAAGGTCGTAGCACTGCAGTTCCAACGGCTACCTGGATCAACAACCATAGGACCAATTGGTTTACGTCATAATAATGCCGCCCTCGCCATGAAAGCCCAGAGTTCAATAGCGTCCAGCAAAGTTGCGAGAGCAAAATCTGATCGGCACCTCGTTGCCGGGAGCCCTCTATGAAGGTCGTTGTTCTTTGCGGCGGATTAGGCACTCGCCTCCGCGAAGAGACTGAATTTCGCCCTAAGCCGCTGGTCGACATTGGCGGCCGGCCGATTCTCTGGCACATCATGAAAATGTACGCCCATCATGGCATGCGGGAATTCGTTTTGTGCCTGGGTTACCGCGGCAGCATGATCAAAGAGTATTTCCTCAATTACGAAGCCATGAACAGCGATTTTCGGATATGCCTTGGGAAAAAATCCCATATTCAATTCATGGGCGCCCACCAGGAGCAGGATTTCGCCGTCACCCTTGCCGACACGGGGCAAGACACGATGACGGGGGGGAGATTGAAGCGTGTGGCTCGCTATCTCGAAAACGACGAGAGTTTTCTTTTGACCTATGGAGACGGCGTGAGCGACGTGAATATCCGCGCTCTGGTTAACTTCCACCGCAGCCACGGAAGGCTGGCGACGGTTACATCCGTTTCACCGGTATCGCGGTTCGGCGCGCTCGACGTCGATAGCCAAGGCACGGTGCGGCGATTCTCAGAAAAGCCACAGGCCGATGGATCCATCAGCGCAGGCTTCTTTGTTTTCAACAAAGGAGTGCTGGATTACCTCGATGGAGACAATTGCATTCTGGAACGCGAGCCTCTGGAAAAGCTGGCCAAGCAGGGTGAGTTGATGGCCTACCGGCACGACGGCTTTTTTTATGCCATGGACACGTACCGCGAGTATCAGTTTTTGAACGAACTGTGGGCCGCCGACCGGGCTCCCTGGAAGGTGTGGCCGTGAAATCCTTCTGGCGTGATCGCTCCGTGCTGGTTACCGGAGCCAGCGGTTTCCTGGGCGCCTGGCTGGTGCGCCACCTGCTTGCGGCGCAAGCCAACGTCGTGTGCCTGGTCCGCGACTGGGTTCCACAGAGTGAGCTGATCCGATCCAACATCATAGAGACGGTGACCACGGTCCGGGGTGATGTAACCGACCCGAGCTTACTCGAGCGGCTGCTGGGCGAATATGAAGTTGAGGTCGTCTTTCATCTTGCTGCGCAAACTATCGTGGGCATAGCCAATCGCAATCCGGTTTCGACGTTCTCCTCGAACATTGAAGGCACCTGGAATCTCCTGGAGGCGTGCCGCCGGTCGCCTAAAGTAGCCTCGGTTGTGGTGGCCTCGTCGGACAAAGCCTACGGGCAGCAGGAAGTTCTACCCTACACAGAGGCAATGCCGTTGCAGGGGAGCCATCCCTATGACGTGAGCAAGTCCTGCGCCGACCTGATTGCCCAGAGCTATGCCGTTTCCTATGATCTCCCGGTAGCGATTACGCGTTGCGGTAACTTCTACGGCGGCGGCGACCTTAACTGGAATCGAGTGGTCCCAGGGACCATCCGCTCGATCCTTCGCCAGGAAAAGCCCGTCATACGCTCGGATGGACGGTTCGTGCGGGACTACCTGTATATAGAAGATGCGGCTGCAGCTTATATGCTGCTGGCGGAACGCCTCTCGCAGGACTCAAACCTCCGGGGAACCGCGTTTAACTTTTCTACCGAGAGCCAGCTTAGCGTTCTAGAGATTGTGAAATTGATCTCGGCCAAGATGGGCTTTGCCCATGAACCCGAGATCCTGAACGAAGCCAGCAACGAGATTCGCCATCAATATTTAAGCGCCCAACGCGCGCGAACGATGCTGGGCTGGAAGCCGCAGTTTTCGATGGACGAGGGGCTCCACCGCACCATTTCCTGGTATTGCGATTTTCTGGGTATGGCCGCCCCGGTTTCTCAAATGCGGATGGCAGCGAAATGAATCCCAAGGCTACACAGGTTCGGGAACAGATTCGCCATCTGATTCAACAGTATTACCAGCTTGAATTTTCCTCGAGCGCCTTTGTGCCCGGAGAAACCCCTATCCCTGTATCCGGCAAATGCTTTGATCACAATGAACTGCAGTATTTGATTGATGCCTCGCTGGACGGCTGGTTTACCGCGGGCCGCTTCGCAATCCAGTTCGAGCGGGAGTTTGCGAAGTTCATGGGAGCGCGCACCGCTCTGCTGGTCAATTCCGGATCATCCGCCAATCTCCTGGCTCTCTCTTGTCTGACATCGCCCTCGCTGGGTGAGCGGCAACTGCGTCCTGGAGACGAAGTCATTACCGTGGCCGCGGGTTTCCCGACTACGGTGAATCCCATTATTCAGAATCGCTTGGTTCCTGTATTCGTGGATATCCGGCTACCAACGTACAACATCGATGTTTCACAACTGGAAGATGCTGTTTCACCGCGAACGCGCGCCATTATGCTGGCGCACACCCTGGGCAATCCGTTTGACGTGGACGATGTCCTCGCGTTTGCCGCGAGGCACAATCTGTGGTTGATTGAAGATTGCTGTGACGCCGTGGGATCGCAGTACCGGGGGCAAGGGGTCGGCACGCAAGCGGATCTGGCGACAACCAGTTTTTATCCGGCACATCACATCACGATGGGCGAAGGCGGCTGCGTTTTGACGCAATCGCCGGCGTTGAAGAAACTCGCTGAATCGTTCCGCGATTGGGGTAGAGACTGCTGGTGCGATCCCGGCAAAGCCAATACCTGCGGCAAACGTTTTGATTGGCAATGTGGCGATCTTCCCCACGGATACGACCACAAGTACATCTACAGCCACGTCGGCTATAACCTGAAGGCAACCGACATGCAAGCGGCCCTGGGCGTGGCCCAGTTGGCCAAGCTTCCCGGATTTATCGAGGCCCGGCGCGCAAATTTTACGAGGTTGCTCGATGCCTTGGTTGATCTGCAGGATATCTTTATCCTGCCTGCAGCCACCAGGCATAGCGAACCCAGCTGGTTTGGATTCCCCTTGGCCGTCCGTGCCGATGGGCCGCTTTCACGCAATCAGGTAATTGCTTTTCTTGAGTCGCGCAAAATCGCGACGCGATTGCTCTTCGGCGGGAACCTCCTGCGCCAACCCGGTTATACCAAGGTGAAGCATCGCGTTCTCGGCGCATTGCCCAACACCGATTTTGTAATGAACAACGCCTTTTGGATTGGCGTCTTCCCGGGTCTGACTCACTCGATGATCGACTACATGTGCGCGACCCTTCATGAAGTTCCTAAGGCCGTAGTTCCGCTGGGAGGGCGCGCCGGAAGATGACATCGAACGCCCTTGCTTCCGATCTTGAGAATATTCTGGAAAGAACCGAAGGCCTCTGGCCAGAACTGCGCCGTGGCCGCGTCTTAATCACGGGCGCCACAGGTTTTTTCGGTTGCTGGCTGCTGGAAAGCTTTGCCTGGATCAACCGCAGACTGGGATTGGGGGCAAAGGCTGTAGGTCTTTCCCGCCATCCGGAGACACTTCGCGCAACGGCGCCTCATCTGGCCGAGGATTCGTCGCTCAGCTTTCTTGCCGGCGATGTGCGCGATCATCTTTTCCCAGATGCTCGCTTTACCCACGTCATTCATGCCGCCACGGAAGCCAGCGCCGCGTTGAACGCTGACCATCCGCAGCTGATGTTCGATACCATCGTACAAGGCACTCGCAATGTACTGCGCCATGCCGGCGCGGCGGGCGAATGCAGATTCCTTTTGGCCAGCTCCGGCGCGGTTTACGGCGTACAGCCACCTCAGATCTCCCACGTGCAGGAGTCATTCCCCGGCGCCCCGGATCCTCTGGAAGGCGGGTCCGCATATGCGGAAGGGAAGCGGGCCGCGGAACTGCTCTGCGCGCTGGCTGCCACCAGCAGTTTTCAACCCACGATCGCTCGATGCTTCGCTTTCGTTGGTCCCTACATGAAGCTGAACGCGCATTTCGCCATCGGAAACTTCATCGCCGACCGCCTTCGCGGCGGCCCTATTCGTGTTCAGGGGGACGGAACACCGTTTCGCTCTTACATGTATGCTTCCGACCTGATGGTCTGGCTCTGGACCATTCTTTTCAGGGGACAATCAGCTCGAGCTTACAACGTCGGTTCGGAAGAAGCTCTCGACATAGCGGCTACCGCTCGTAATGTTGCCGAGGCGGTTCCGCCGATGGTTGAAGTCCACATTGCCGGTAAGCCTAAGCCCGGAACTCTACCGGCGCGCTACGTGCCCTGTACCAGGCGGGTCCGCGAAGAACTTGGCGTAAGGCTTGAGGTACCCGTTGTGGAGGCCGTGCGGCGCACTTACCTGTGGTTCGCCCGCCAGGTGAGCTATGACTGATCACCGATCCGGGGTTCGCTTTCGCAGTTGCGCCGGCTGCGGAGAGGCGGACGCTCAAATCCTTCATGTCCAGCGATTCGTCGTGCCCGAAGCGTATCCGCTCCCGGGCGAGTACGCTGTTGTCCGCTGTAACCGATGCGGGTTTGTTTATGCCGACACACCTGCTCCCCAGGAGCAATACGACCAGTTCTATCGTGATTGGTCGAAATATGATGATGCCGCCACCTCCACGGGAAGCGGGTTGAACGAATACGATGCCGAACGCCTGAGAACCACCGCGGCAGACCTCGCGGAAGCACTGCCCTTGCGTAATATGCGCGTGCTGGACGCGGGTTGTGCAAGCGGGGGGCTTCTGCGTGCGCTGCGCGATCTCGGTTTGAATGCGGCCGGCCTGGATCCGTCGGCACGCTGCGCGGACTTATGCAAGGAGCACGGATTCGCGGCGTACACCGGCACCATTACCGCTCCACCTCGCGAGATGCCACAGTTTGATTGCCTTGTGGCCAGCCATGTGCTGGAGCATGTTTGTGATATTCCTGCGTTTTTCCGGGCACTGCGGAAATTAATCAAAACCGGCGGCTATCTTTATCTGGAGACGCCGGATGCTGCGCGCTACGCAGACTACCTGTATGCCCCTTTTCAGGAATTTAATACCGAGCATATCAACCATTTTTCGGGCATCTCGCTCACCAATGTAGTTTGTCGCTTTGGGTTTGAGTTGGTGGTGGTGCGTTCTAAGCTGCTGCAGACATCGGAAAAACATTTCTATCCGGCCGTTTTCGGCATTTTTCGGCTGCTGCCCGAACCGGGAAATTCCTGTAACGGCGGGCGGGACGAGACTTTGCTTGCGGACGTAGCAAGATACATCGAGCAATCCCAGGCAATGATGCACGAGATCGGCAAATCTCTTGAACAACAGCTTGAGGACGAGCCAGCCGTAAGTCTTTGGGGCGCCGGACAATTGGCGATGAAGTTGCTTGATCTTCCGGCCTTGCGCGAGCGTAAGGTGGTTGCGGTTTTAGACAGCAATCCCGTTCTGCATGGCAAACGACTTGCGGGCGCTCCGGTCATGCCGCCCGAAGCAGGGGTGGGTCGAAACGAGCCTATTGTTATTTCCACGCTCTTACACGAGGAGCAAATCGCAAGCCGTATCTGTCAACTCATGCCGGGAAGCCGGATTGTCCGGCTGTTGCCCGGCGGCGCGTCCATGGAGACGCGGGCATCATGAAGCTTTCCGACTACGTCGTCAAACGCCTGGCGGATTGGGGGGTGCGTCACGTGTTCCTGGTGACAGGCGGCGGAGCCATGCATTTGAATGACTCGATCGCCGGCGAGCCCCGAATTACCTACGTCTGCAATCATCACGAGCAGGCCAGCGCGATGGCCGCAGAAGCCTATGCGCGCGTGGCGAGAACACCGGGCATCGTTAATGTGACGACAGGCCCGGGAGGAATTAATGCGCTGAACGGCGTTTTCGGCGCGTGGACAGATTCCGTGCCGATGCTGGTGCTCTCTGGGCAAGTCAAACGTGAGACCTGTATGCGGTCTCGCAAAATTACCGGCCTGCGCCAGCTCGGGGACCAGGAAGCCGATATCGTGAGCATGGTTGCGGGAATCACAAAATATGCCATGATGGTGGACGATCCAGGCTCCATTCGCTACCACCTCGAGCGGGCCTATTATCTTGCATCGCACGGCCGTCCCGGCCCTTGCTGGCTTGATATTCCCATCGATGTGCAGTCAGCCCCGGTAGAAGAGAGCAGCATGACTCCCTATGATCCGGGACAGGACGAGATCACCTGGGATCGTGCCGAGATTCGGGGCATCTGCAGGCAACTGCTCAAAAGAATTGCCGATGCGAAGCGCCCGGTCATCATGGCGGGAACCGGCCTACGCATCGCGAACGCCGAAGGCGTGTTTGAGCAGATTGTCCATGCCCTTGGGATTCCGGTAACCACTGCCTGGACTCACGATGTCATAGCTTCCGACGATCCCCTGTTTTGTGGTCGTCCGGGCACGATCGGCGGAAGAGCGGGGAACTTCACGGTTCAGAATGCAGATCTGCTCTTGATTCTCGGATCGCGCCTGAACATTCGGCAGGTGAGCTACAACTGGCCTGCCTTTGCTCCCCGGGCTTTTAAGATCCAGGTCGATATTGATGAAGCCGAGCTGAAGAAACCCCTGGTTCGTCCTGACCTTCCCGTTCATTGCGACCTCAAGGTGTTTCTCGAAGAACTGCTTGCTCAGTGTGACTCTGCTGGGTACAAGCCCGGCAAGCATGACCTATGGCTTTCCTGGTGCCGCGAGCGTATGCGGCGATACCCGGCCGTGCAGGACCGGCAACGCTGCCCGGGGCCTCCTTTGAACGGCTACTACTTTATGGAGCGGCTTTCGCGGATGCTCAAGTCCGACGACGTGGTGGTATGCGGCAATGCCACAGCCTGCATTGTTCCGTTTCAGGCAATGCCATTAAAGGCCGGACAGCGACTGATTTCCAATTCCGGCTCGGCGTCCATGGGCTATGACCTGCCTGCGGCGATTGGAGCCTGCGTCGCGCGCGGGAAAAAACGCGTTATCTGTTTGGCCGGCGACGGCAGCATTCAAATGAACATTCAGGAACTGCAAACCATCATGCATCACCGCCTCCCCGTCAAACTTTTCATTCTGAACAACGGCGGCTACCTTTCCATGCGGCTCACGCAGACGAATTTCTTCGCGAGAGCGGTGGGAGAAAGCGCGTCCAGCGGGGTCTCGTTTCCCGACATGGTAAAGATCGGCGCTGCGTACGGGATTCCCTCCATCAGGGTCGATCGCGCACAGCAGTTCCAGGATGTGGAATCAATGCTGAACGAGGAGGGGCCCTCGTTGATCGAAGTGATGCTGGATCCGCACCAGGAGTTTGAGCCTCGGTTGCGTGCGCGGCAAATGCCGGATGGGACTATCGTCTCTCCGTCACTGGAGGACATGTACCCTTTCCTGGATCGTGATGAGCTTTCGGACAATGTCATTGAAGACAAATAGATACGATCTCGGACATTCGTACCTATACTGTGACATCGGTACAGGTATATTTCCGATCAATAACCCTAAGAAAAGGGGAATTCCGCCCCGCTTTTCGTGACCAGTTATGCTTTCGACTGAGATTTTTGAAGAAATATTCGTGCTCGAGCTGGCCAACAACCATCTGGGAGACGTCCAGAGAGGCTTGAAGATCATCAGCACGTACGCTCAAGTTGTCCGTTTCAACAACGTACGGGCGGCGATTAAGCTGCAAATTCGCGACGTCGACAATTTTGTTCACCGCGATTTTCGCCATCGGCACGACATTCGCTACATCAAGAAGACAGTGGATACGCGGCTTGCTGCCGAGGATTTTGCCAAGCTGGTGAAAGCCATCCGCGCCGCCAGTTGTATTCCGATGGCCACGCCCTTCGATGAGAGCTCCGTCGATATGTGTTGCGACCTGGGAATCCCCATTTTGAAGATTGCGAGTTCCGATTGTAACGATTGGATCCTGCTCGAAAAGATTGCCAAGACCAAGAAACCGGTCATCGTCTCCACGGGCGGCTCGTCTTTGAAAGACGTCGATGACCTGGTTACCTTTTTTGATAACCGGCGCATTCCCATCGCCATCAATCATTGCGTATCCATTTATCCCTCGGAAGATTTTGAGATCGAGCTCAACCAGATTGATTTCCTTCGCCAGCGTTACCCGAATCACACGATTGGTTTCTCCACTCATGAGCATCAGGACTGGGAATCGTCGATGTTAATTGCATATGCGAAGGGAGCGCGCACCTTCGAGCGTCATGTCGATATTCAAACCGATGGACTGCCCGTGTCTCCTTACTGCTCCCTGCCCGACCAGGTGGACACCTGGTTTAAGGCTTTTCATCGGGCCAAAAGGATGTGCGGTGCTCCCGGGACCCAGAAACGCATGCCGCCCAAGAAGGAGATCGAGTATCTCGACTCTCTGGTGCGGGGCGTGTACGCCAGGCATGATCTGCCGGCCGGGCATGTGCTGCAGGACGATGATGTCTACCTGGCCATACCTCTGCAGAAAGGACAGATCTCATGCCGCGAGTTGATGCGGGGCGAGGTGATTCTCAAGCCCGTCAGCAAAGACGGCGCGATCATGATCGACGCCATTGACAGTCCTTACGCGCAGATACCATCCCTTAAGGAACTGATCTATCGACGCGGGTTGGCTCCTGAAGCTGCAGCCGTGAAGTCGACGGCCGCGGGAAATGGACACGACTGAAGCAATTGCGATGAATCTGCGGCAACAACTTGAAGCCCTCCTGAGCGAGGGTGTGAGCGACGCGCAAATTCGCGAGCACAACGCATTTGCCCTGGCCCGCGGCAAAAAATCGGGCATCGTGATCGTCGGCGCGGGCCGGCTCGGGCGAAATGTTCTTCAGGGACTGCGCCGCACGGGGATGGAGCCCGCTGCCCTGACGGACAATAACGAAAAACTCTGGGGGCAAACGATTGAAGGCTTGCCCGTCCTTCCACCCGGGAGAGCGGCGGAACTGTACTCCGGCAACGCCGCCTTTGTGGTCAGTGTCTGGAACCCTCAACGCATGCCGTTGATGTCGCGACTCTTGAGTCAGCTCGACGGTCTCGCGTGTTGCGGGGTCCCATTCCCCATTTTGTTCTGGCAGATGCCGGATGAGTTCCTGCCGTATTATCTTTGGGAGTTGCCCAGCAAACTGCTTCTGCGACGGCTCGACATTCTCGAGGCATTTGACATGCTGGGCGATGACATATCGCGTAGCGTGTTTGTTTCTCAAGTTGGCTTACGCCTGCGTGCTGATTTCCAGGCACTACCCGAAATTTCGAGAGAAGACCAATATTTTCCCGGCTTGTTTCGTCTGACACGCGATGAGACTTTCGTCGATTGCGGCGCCTATGATGGCGACACGATCCGCTCCTTCGTGCAGCAAAGCGGAGGAAGATTCAAGAAAGTCATTGCGTTTGAAATCGACCCGGCTGTAACGTCGAGGTTGAAAAGCTGCATTGCGGAGATCGGGAGCCGTGCGGTCATCCATTCCGCAGCTGTGAGCAGGAACTCCGGAAAACTGCCTTTCATCGGGGACGGACTTGGTGGAGGCCGGATTTCGGATGAAGCGGGCACCTCCGTTCCGTGCGTGCGGCTCGACGAAGTCCTGGCCGACGAACAACCGTCCTTCATCAAAATGGATATTGAGGGATCGGAACTCGACGCGTTGCACGGCGCACAAGCCACTATACGAAAACACCGACCGGTGCTCGCTATTTGTGCCTATCATCGGCAGGACCACCTCTGGACGATTCCCCAGATTCTGCACACATTGTTGCCGGATGCCATCCTTTTCATGCGAGCTCACCGCAGCGACGGTTTTGATGTAGTGTGCTATGCCGTGCCTCGCGAACGAATGGTTCGCGGAAATCAACCGGCAGCCCAGGACTGCCCCAGCCTTTCTAGATCGGTCAACGTATGAAATCAATCAGCATCGTAACCCCCTGTTATAACGAAGAAGGAAACGTGCAAGAGGTCTATGAGCGCGTAAGGGCGCTGATGGCAGATCTGCGTCGCTACCGGTATGAGCACATTTTCATCGATAACGCGTCCCAGGACGGAACATTCAATGTCTTGATGACGATCGCGGCCGTCGACCCGAATGTCAAGGTCATCCGGAACGCGCGAAACTTCGGACACGTCCGCTCTCCAATGCATGCTCTTTTGCAGGCACGGGGAGACGCGGTTATCGTCTTAATGTCGGATTTGCAGGATCCGCCCGAAGTGTTGAAGCAGTTGATCGAGCAGTGGGAACAGGGCGTTCCCATCGTGATCGCTGTGAAGGATTCCAGCCGGGAAGGCTTCCTCATGTTCCGCGTTCGCAAGCTTTTTTATCGGATCATCAACCGGCTCGCCGATGGCATCGAGACCTACGAAAATTTCACGGGGTTCGGCCTCTATGATCGGAAGGTAATCGATCTGGTCAGGCAATTCAATGACCCGTATCCATACTTTCGCGGCATGATAGCGGAAATCGGACTTCCGCACTCTGAGGTCGGCTACGAACAACAACATCGCAAGAGAGGTAAATCAAAGAATAATTTCTACACTTTGTATGATCTGGCCATGCTGGGAATCACCAGATTGTCCAAGGTTCCGCTTCGTCTTGTCACATTCTTAGGATTTGCCGGTTCGTTGCTATCTCTGATGGTGGGCTTCGTCTATTTCCTTTACAAACTGCTGTTCTGGAAGCAGTTCAGCCTCGGGATCGCGCCGCTCGTGGTCGGGTTTTTTTTCTTTGGCTCTCTGCAATTTCTTTTTATGGGGATTATCGGAGAGTATATAGGCAACATTCAAACCCAGGTCTACAATCGGCCGCTGGTTGTCGAGCGGGAACGAGTCAATTTTGAGTACCAACCGGGGGAACCGCTCGATCTGCAGGCGGGAAGCCACGTACCCATCGGGAGCCAATGACCCCTCACATTCATTGCGCGAACACTGGCCGCCGGGCGAGCAGCAGACGCAGGCAACACTGAACCATGGCTATGCCACCCCGCTTGACAATCGCCATCCCCACTCTCAACCGGGCACGGTTGCTCCGGCGTGCTTTGGAGAGCGCGTTGGCGCAGACTTCTCAGGAGGTGGAAATCCTTGTGTCCGACAACGGTTCCCGGGACGAAACTCCGGCTGTGATCGCAGAATATGCCGCCCGATCCGGGGTGCGGACCTTCCGTCATGAATCGACTTTGGATGCGGACCGCCACGGACAGTTTTTGATCGATCAGGCAAGAGGCTCGTTTTTCGTAGGGCTTTCCGACGACGATTTTCTTGGACCGGACTTTGCGGCAGAGGTCCTCGACCTCTGGGACCGTCACCCCGAACTGTCGTTTATCTATACCGGGGCCATGGTGCATTACTGCGACATCATTGTTCCTTCCTTGACCGGGCCGGAAGTCGAATCGAGTGCCGATTTCCTTTTGGCATACTACGCGGGGAAGCGGGAGGTTACGTGGTGCGCCTGCGCAACTCGGGTCGAGATGTTGAAGCGCTTCGGCCCAATGCCGGCGGGCTTTGTTCTGGGAGACATGTTCTATTGGACAAAAATGGCATTTGCGGGTCCCGTGGGCTGCATTCCCATCCCGCTTTCCCATTATGTCCTGCTGCGCCCGCAAGATGAGAACGACAACATGTCTCACGGCACTCGACCGCTGGTTTGGTCGCGCCAGCAGCAGGAAATCGCCGACGGCGTACTCGATGCGTCGGCACGTGCAGGTGCTGGAGCCGCTTATTTAAAACAGCTCGCAAATGACTGCAGGATACATCGCGCTCGCTCCACGGCGAACCAATTTGTGTGGACACGAATTCGCGGCGCCGGCTGTTGGCAGTCACTCACTGAGCTAGTCAAGTGCGCTTCATCTCTCTCTTGGAACCTTCTGGCGTGGAGCCGCGCCCTCACGGCCCTGCTCCTTCCCGCCGGCATGCTTCGTTTTCTGTTGATGCGTGCAGCCGCGCAGCTTGCCCGGACTCGCGCCAACAACCGAAAAGAGATTGCTATGCCTAGGACAGCTCATGCAACCTAGCTCCAGACAGGATGGCCCTGCAGTCGCGACGGCCATACAAATGGCGGCAGGGGAACGAAACCGGAGGATCCTTCTTACCGCAGGTGCGGGTATTTTCCAGCGGGCTCTTCAGCTTGGTAGCACCTTCATTCTTCTGCCTGTCTTGCTACACGTGCTCGGGCAGGTGCGATTCGGTATCTGGGGTGCTGCCGCCTCGCTTGCGTGGCTGACTGGTCTGGTTGATTTTGGTACCGGAGCTGCGCTGGTCACGCTAGTCGCGCGCGCAAATGCCTGCGACAGCGGCGAACAAGCCCGGAAGCATCTTGCTGGCGCCCTTGGTTTTGGTTTCGCGCTCACCGTCCTCGTAGCGCTACCAGCCGCTCTGGCACTGACTACCAGCGTCCAGGAGCAGACAGCATGCTACCTAATTGTTCTGATCGGCCTGGCCTTGAATGTTCCAGTCAGTACCGCGAACAATGTCTGGCTGGCCCTTCAAAAAGGATACGTGTCGGGCTTTTGGGAATCAGTGCAGGCACTGGCTACACTCTTCGCATTGCTCGCGGTAAGCCGGCTTACAAAAGACCTTCGTATCTACGTCGCGGTGGTTTATGGGGCGTTGGTCTTTTCCAATCTCGGGAGCCTGATTCACCTGCTGATCACCCATCCGCAACTTCGGCCTGATCGTGCAGCCTTGTCGTGGACAGCGGTAAGGGAAATGGGCGGCCACGGAATGATGTACTTTTCTCTGGCAATCGCCGGCGGGTTCAACTTTTTTCTCGACAACATCCTGGCGCTGGCATTGTTGGGACCAGAAGCTTCCGCGCGCATGACGATTGCCATGCGGATCTGTATGACTGCCATCGGCCTGCTCGTTGTCCTATCACAGCCACTCTGGCCCGCATTTGCGGAGGCCGCGGCACGGCACGATGGTCAGTGGGTCCGCAAAGGAATCATGCGCGGCGCAGGGGTGCTGGTTGGGCTCACTGCAATGGGTTCGTTTGCACTGGTCGCATGGGGTCAAGAACTGCTGCGCTGGTGGCTTCGCGCAAACATCGGTATCGGGAGGGATCTTCTTATCGCAATCGCCGCGTGGACTCTGGCGCAGGCACTCAGCCGGGTACCCAATCTCCTGCTTAACGGGTTGTCAATTATTCGCTTTCAGATCCTGGTCTCCTCGCTTGCTACCACGCTGGCGCTTGGTCTGAAGTTCGTGCTCGCACCACGTCTCGGGGTTGCGGGCATTCTCTGGGGCACCACCATCGCGATGGCTTGTATTGTGATTCCCATGAATGCGTGGCGTATTCGGCGATGGTCTCAGGAATGCGGGGGCTTATTGGCCGGCGTTCGAACTAGCACCCTGCAATTTGCTTCTGCAGCGGTCCCGGAATTGTCTGTTGATGAGCTGGCCACTCCCGCTGCATGCAGGCGCGCGTCTGGGGCCGGCCCCACCAGCAACGAAAAGGAGATTGCTGCAGGAAGCAGAGCTCATGACCAGTCGAGGTCAGAGACTACGCCGGGTCGTGCATGATGCTGGGCGTCATTCTGGTGTTGAAATGGGTTGGAGCCGCAATATTTGTCGGGCTCGTATTACTCCTTGCCTTAAGGAGCACCCTGCTTAAATCACTCGCCATAAAAAGGCTGTTTGGAAACCGCTATGAAGATGGCTTGTATTCATCCCACGTCGCCGATTTTCTGGATGAGCGGCGTTTCATCAGCGCTTACAAGGCTGGAGAGGCAACGGGATCATGGCTTGGATCGCAGCTGCGATGGCGTACTTACGTCTGTTGCTGGGCCGCCGAACACGCCCTTTCGGTATCAGGCGATTTTGTTGAATGTGGCGTGAACCGCGGTGGATTCTCACGAGCCATCATCGACTATGTTGGTTTTGGTCGGCTGCCCCGTACCTTTTATCTACTCGATACGTTCTGCGGCGATCCAGACGTGGTAGCCGTCAACCGGCACGACTACTCCGAGTGCTATGCCGATGTGCAAGCGACCTTTTCACAATTCCCCAATGTCGTGCTTGTAAAGGGACGCATTCCTGGAACGCTGTCGCAGGTTACTTCGCCGTCCATCGCTTATCTTTCAATCGACCTGAATAACGCTGAACCAGAGATCGCTGCGCTGCGGTTTTTCTGGCCAAAGATGGTTCCGGGGTCCATCGTCATCCTTGACGACTATGCCTATTCCCAGGACTATGCGTATCAAAAGACCGCAATGGACTTACTCGGACGGCAACTGGGTTTCTCTGTGTTGACCCTGCCAACAGGCCAGGGACTGATTGTCAAGACGGACTCCCTGCGCTTCCATCTACCGGTTGATGAACCGGCCATTTCCGGCAGTCCACGGCGTCGATGAGAGTCCCCAAGACGCGTCGGGCGGCACTCGATCTCGTTAGCCTTCCTTGAAAATGAAAGACCTACCAGCAACGCTCCGCCGGAAAAACGATCAACGGTTTCCGCTGCGCGGTTCGCTTAGAGGTTTTCTCGCAGGCACCGAACTGGTTGCACTGTTCCCTGAGGCTTTCAAATCTGGCCCGCGCCAAAATATCAAAAACCCGCCAGATCGCATCACAAAGGGAAATGTGTGTGCAAGCTGTGCTTTCACTTGTGGATCAGGCCGTGCGCCAGGGAAGAACGGCGCCTCGTTGATAACCACTAGTTTAAGGTCATTCGACTGAATTGCCTTGAGAATGACCTCGGGTGCAGCGCCGCCATCATCGTTTGTAGGGTTCGTGAGCCCTGAAAGAAAATACAGATCAGCACAATCATTGGCTGCAAGCATCTGGCCGTTGGGAGATTGCTGCTGCAGAAAGTGGATCAGGGACTCAATCTGAGTGCTGAATTCCACTCTGATTCCGCCCGCCCGCGGGAGATTGAGCGTGTCCGTCTTGCCGACCGTGTATGTAAGCTCGTAGATATAAGAAGGCACCAAGTACCCGACCGCGAAGAAGATATAAAGAGCCAGAACGGGAGCGAACACATAACCGGCACGTCTCTTGTCCGTCGGCCCCACCAGCGCTGCAATCGCGAATAGCGTGATTGGCGCCGCATAGCAAAAATATATAGGGACGGGGAAGGGGAACTGCACCAGTGAACACAACGCGGCAAGGGAGAGAAACAGGAGGATCTGGTGGTGACGGCTCTTGGAAAAGACCGTGTTCTTTCTGTCCTGAATGAGCACTCCGGCGCCGATCAAAACGATCAAAGGAGTCAAGGCGGCTGCCGAACACCAAACCGGCCCCAAGCTTGTCGGGTAGGCCCAAAGGATGACGGCCGTCAGAGCGGAGAGCAGCCCAACAACAATAATCCCGAATCGCTCCTTGATGCCGTCCCAATACACAGCCAGAATAATCAGCACAGCCAGGGGCATCGCATAGATCGCTTTACTCAGCAAGAGAGGACGGGCGACGGCTAAACCGACAGCCCGACTCGACACGCTCGAGAAATTGCCCCCTATCAGCGTGTGAACGGCTCCAGAGCGGATATAAGGAATGAGAAATATCAGAATTGGAACAGCAATGCCTGCAATAAATGGGATCAATAGGCGAAAAAGACGCGCAAATCGCTCAATGCTTTTCGCGGGTTGAATGAAGCGCTCGCGAATGACGATAAGGGCAGCGATCGTCATTGATGGCAGCATGAAATGATAGACTTCTGCCCCCTTCGCATTGCGGCCGGTTACCAAGATCAGGACGTAGAGAAAAAGCCCTAATGAGCAAAAAACGAACGCGCGATAGAACCAACTCCTGCTTTGCCGGTGTTCTTCGTGATCCGAGCCTTGCTCTAGAAGCACAAAGAACAAGAGAGCTCCAGCGATGTAGTACGCACCGATGATCTTGATGAGAACAGAAATTCCTCCGCAGACGCCCGCCACAAACAGCCACTGCCGTTTGCCGACCTGAAGATATCGAAGCAAAGCTGCCGCGCCAAACGTGGCGAGAAAAAGGTTGTACCAGGACGGCATGGCGGCCGGGTAGTTGGGGAGCGTCCAAACGGCTGCCATGAGAGTAGTCGCCCCCGCTGCCAGCGGCGAGACGAAACGCGAACTGATGTAAAACACAGCCGGCAGCCAGCCTAAGAAGAAGAGAAAGACAGAAATTCGAAGCGAGAGAAGATTCACCCCGAACAAACGGAAGAAAGCACCATGTAGAAAGTCGAGACCACCGGTGTAGATCTCCGTAAAGTCCCGATGCGGCAGTTGTCCATGCAAGACGCGCAGAGCGCCTTGGCCAAGAATGCCATCATCGTGCGGGACCCATCCGGTTCGCAGATGCGCGCCGACGTAAGCGGCACTTACCAACATGACTCCAGCAAGGGTTAACCAGGAAAGGCGAGCCGTGTCCAGGTAAAACGGCCTGCCCTGAACAGTTGACTTCTGCCCAGTCGCCACGCCATATCCAACCTTTGTGTGTGGTTCCACCATTTGTTCTAAGTTGTAACAATTCGTTAAGAAGCACTGAACGGGAGCTGACTGGCAACACGTTAGATTGAAGGTGCCACCGCAGCAACGCCCCACTCCCGTGTTTGCGATTATGCACCAAAGTGTGTCATGCAACCTCAGAATCGTGCGTCAGGGTTATTACGATAGTACAAATGGGTGTCAGGACCACACCGGCCAGAGCGTTCTACCGCAATCGCCGCCGCGACCGCATCTTTCTGGCTATCGGAAAGGCCATTTTTGACCGCCTCACTTCGGAGAAAAGCGGCGGCCAACGAGTCTGGTCCCGATGAGCTGACTCGGCTAGCCTTCCAGCTTCTGTTTGATTTTGATGATTTCGTTACGCACCGGCTGATTCGCCGGATCGAGCCGCTGGGCTGTTTCGAACTCCTGAAGCGCCAGATTCAATTTTCCCTCTGCCTCATAGACTGCGCCCAACGCAATATGAAATTCGGACTGTTGCGGCGCTCCGTAGAGGGCTTGCGTAAGAGATCCTTCAGCAGCTGCGAGTTCGCCATTCTTGAACTGGGCGATGCCGAGACGAAAATACCAGTCGGACCGCGTACGTAAGGTCAGGGCTTTCTTAAAATAATTCTCTGCGGTGATGAAATTACCCTGGTTGAAATAGACCATGCCAATGTTGTAATACGATTCGGCATGGCTTGGGTTCTTCTCCAGTATTTCCCTGTGCAAGGCAATGCCTCGCTCGAAATCGCCTGATTCCAGATAAACGTTAGCGAGATTATTACGCGCGCTTAGGTTGCCAGGCCCTACGCTGACTCCACGCCGGTACAGAACGAAGTCGCTTTTCCAGTAGAAACTCTGCATTGCAGTTGCGAATGCCAGGAGTCCAACGAGGGCAGCGCCCAGCACGGCCTGCATGCGTCGTGGAAGCGTCATTCTGGCCGCAAGCTGCCGGACTAACAGTGCTGCCACAGCGAACAGGCCGATCGAAGGGATGTAAAGATAGCGGTCGTGAGCAATCTCACCAGGATCAAGTGCCTTCAAGTTCAGTGCCGGGATCAGGAAGAGTGCGGCCCAGAGCAGAAAGAATACACACCGCTTTCTATAATCCTCTCCGCTGGCGCGGTTCACCCCAAGTTGACGAATACAAGCATAAGTAATTGCCGCAGCACCGATCAGAACGAATGAAGGAATCCAGAAGTGAAGAAAATCAGGCCCGGTCACGTAGGGCGTGTCGTAGAAAAGGCTGAGCCCAACGGGAAAGAGGAGCAAACCCAAATAAAAGAACAGCACCGAAGGCAAGGTGTAGACAAGCGTCGCGGTCGGGAGCGGGATATGAGTCGGGCTGAAGCTGCCGATTACTTTAACTCGTATCAGGCAGTATCCCGCGGCCAACAAAACAAATGGAAGAACCGAAGCGACGACGGTGCTGGGTGATTGTTCATTTTTGGAAAGTAACAGGAAATCCAGTATGAGCAAGATCGGAAACAGGAGCGCTGTTTCTTTGGTGAGCAAAGCGCACGCGAAGCATGTCAATGAGGCAGAGATGGTGAGTACGCGCATCCAGCCTCTGGCGTTGCGTGCCTTACGGTAAGCCAGGAAGGCCGTGATCACAAAAACGGCGGTCAGCGGGTCGGTGATCCCACTTACCCAGGCCACGGATTCCACATGTGCGGGATGTACGGCGAACAGTAAGCCTGCCAGCAATCCAGTCGCCCGATCGCCAAATATCGTCGAGACCAGGCGATACGTGAGAACCGAAGCCAGGAGATGCACGCAGAGTGCGGCAATGTGCCATCCTGCTGCATGTGGACCGAAGAGCGCGTAGTTCAGGTTCAACCAGGTTGAGAACAGCGGCCGGTAATACGAAGGCGGCATGTCCGGAATATAACTCCACACGTGATGCAGAAAGTACTGAGGAATGGAGCTTATGTGGAGCAAGGTCGAGTTTTCGAGGATTTGAAACCGGTCGTCGTAGACAAATTGAAAGCTGGGCACAGCCAAATAGGCGATTGTGCCGGCCAGGCAGATCAAAGGAAGGGCCCAGGGTCTGATTGGATCTACCGTCTGGTCACTCTGGGCCATAAGAAACTGCCTTCGGAAATGGAATCGATCTGTTCATGAGGGGAGCCGCTAGTTAGTCTCAGCTCTTCGCTTGCGGCTCTCAGCGTCGAGAATCCGCTATTTTATGCAGAGTATTTCGTAAATCTCTGTTTTGGGGGATCAACAACGCAAGCCAATGGGGGATTTTCTCGCCAGTATAACAGACACTCTTCTTTGGGATTGTATCCAGAAACACTCTTACGGGTGCGCACCATAGATCCGATACAAGATCACATATACCATCACGCCCGTCACAGACACATATAACCAGACGGGGAAAGCCCAGCGGGCGATGCGACGATGCCGATCGAATCGGCCGCGCAATCCGGCGATCAGCGCCAGCAGCACGAGGGGCACCACCGCGGCGGCGAGCACGGTGTGGGAGATGAGCAGAGTGAAATATACCGGTCGCATCCAGCCTTGTCCTGGGAACCGCACTGAACCCACGTGCGCGTGATAGTAGAGGTAGGAAGCCAGAAAAAGCGTTGAAGTGGCAACTGCACTAAGCATGCAAGCGCGATGCAGAGCCATCTTCTTTCGCTTGATCAGGGAGTGTCCCGTCACGATCAGTACAGCGCTCGTGCCGTTCAGTGTGGCGTTGAGGGCGGGGAAGATGCTGAGGTCGGGCATGATTATGCCGCGGGAACCGTGCTCCTGCGACTGGCGATCAAGAATCCGGCGATGAAGACAACCGCCGCAAAGGCGGCCAGCACAGCAATCGAAGGCCACAAAGGCAGCAGGGTCGGCGGCGTGGCCGGAAAGAGCGTGAGTTTAAGGGCGTCCATGCCGTAGGTGAGAGGATTCGCTTGCATGAGCGCGCGCAGCCAGCCATGGGCCCCGCTGAGGGGAAAGAGCGCACCGGAGAGCATCCACAGCGGAATCAGAAACAGATTAATGACGGCGTGAAATCCCTGGGTGGATTCCATGCGCCAGGCAATCGCGAAACCCAACGCCGTGAGAGCGAATGCGGTGAGAAAAGTTATCAAAGCGACAATGAGGAACCCGGCCAGCCCGAGACGGATTCCGATCAGCGGCGCGAACACCAGGAACAGCAGGCCCTGAACGGCGGACAGCGTAGTCCCGCCCAGGACTTTTCCGAGCACGATGCCGGAGCGATGTACGGGCGCTACCATGACGGAAAGCAGGAACCCTTCATTGCGGTCCTCGATCACCGACATCATGGTGAAAATCGAAGTGAACAGGACGATCATCAGCAGCGCGCCGGGAAAGAAGTAGTTCAGGAAGTTACCGGTCCCAGTGGCTGCCGACTGTAAAGACGTTCCAAATCCGGCCCCGATCACCACCCAGAACAATAGGGGAGAAATAATCACTCCTACGACTCGAGCCGGCTGGCGGTAGAAACGCACGATCTCGCGCCACCACAACGTGAACGCGGGCAACAGAGGATTGACGGAGGCGGGAACCGCCGCTGTTGGAGCGACCACTGCCTGGGCCATTCTAGTCCTGCTCTTTCTGGTCAGCTTCTGTCCACAAACGATGGCCGGTCCGGTCAATGAAGACATCTTCCAAAGTCGGCTTGCTGACGGAGATGGAATCGATCTCGCCGGGAAAAGCGTCCATCAATTCGGTCACGAATTTATGACCGTCTTTGCGTTCCAGGCGGACTTTGTCGTCGAGCACAGTGGTGGCGATCGCAAACCGCCGCCCAATGTTGAGCGCCAGAGCGCTCGCCGCCGATGATCCCAACAGAATCACGTCGCCGCCGATCTGGCTGCGTAACTCCGGCGGCGTGCCCAAGGCCACCACTTGCCCCAGGTTCAGGATGGCGAGACGGTCGCAGCGCTCAGCCTCTTCCATCAAGTGTGTGGTTACGATTATTGAGACACGCTCTTGTGTCCGGAGCTGGTGAAGATACTGCCACAGATCCCGCCGCGCGCCGGGATCAAGGCCGGTCGTGGGTTCGTCCAGCAGGAGGACGCTGGGCCGGTGCATGAGTCCTTTGGCAAGCTCCACACGGCGCTGCATGCCTCCGGAAAATGTCTCTACGCGATCGCCGGCCCGATCCGCAAGTCCCACGCGCTCGAGCATTTCTCTGATGCGCGTCTTGAGTGCAGATCCGTAGAGTCCGTAGAGATGCCCCTGGTGCCAGAGATTCTCGGCTGCGGTGAGCTTGATGTCTATGCTGGGCGACTGAAAAACCACCCCGATGCGGCGCCGCACGGCATCCGGTTGAGATGCGGCATCAAATCCCGCGATCCAAGCGCGGCCGCCCGTGGGCAGCATGAGAGTGGAAAGAATCCGGAACAGGGTGGTCTTGCCGCTGCCATTGGGGCCGAGCAGCGCGAAAATCTCTCCTGCATGTACCGCGAAGGAAATGCCCTTCAGCGCTTCGCGCTTGCCGTAGGTGTGGCGCAAGTCCTGGACAAGAATAGTCTCGGTAGGATTTGAAGCCAACGGCGGCGTAACGGTGTTCTCCAAGGCGGTGGCCATCACAGATGCACCACGTCGATCATCATGAGGGCGAACAACAGCGGAAGATAAATCACTGACGCTTGCAGCAGTTGCCGGGCCAGCTTCTGCGAATCCGGTGAGGTCGTGGGCAGCTTGGTCCTCGCCAGGCGGAAGACGAACCACAGGAATGCAAGCCCCAGAGCCAGCGCGCCGAACAAGTACAGCCGTCCTGACATGCGCAGCAAAGCCGGCATCAGGCTGATAGGAACCAGCGCGGACGCGTAGGCGAACATCTGTCGGACCACACTGTGTCCGGCCTTGTCTACCACCGGCAGCATCTTGATGCCGGCAGCTTCGTATTCATCGCGATACATCCAGGCAATCGACTGGAAATGCGGGAACTGCCAGAAGAACACGATGAGGAAAAGAATGATCGCTTCCGGTTCCACAGAGCCGCGGATGGCGGTCCAGCCGAGAAGCGGCGGCATGGCGCCAGGGAATGCGCCGACAAAGGTCGAGATCGGCGAAATCTTTTTGAGAGGCGTGTAGAGCGCGAGGTAGGTTGCGGCGGTGGCGAACGCCAAAACTCCCGTCAGCACGTTCGTCGTCAGCGCCAGAGCGATTGGTCCCACAATGACTGTGGCCAATCCTGCGATCAGCCCTGTGCTCACTCGCATTCTTCCGGAGGGCAGAGGACGATCCTGGGTGCGGCGCATTCGCGCATCCAGATCGCGCTCGACAACTTCATTTAACGCGGCAGCGCCGGCCGAAGTCAGGCCAATCCCCCAGAGCGCGTTGAGCAGCGTCCATGAAATCCAACTTACGCCGCTGCGGGCCGCCGCCATGTAACAACCGGCCCAGGCTGTCATGACGATCAGGGATGTCACGCGGACCTTAAAGAGTTGTGCGTAGTCGCTCCACAACGACTGTTTCCGCACAACAGCAGCCGCGCCGGCGGCGACGCCAGCCGGTCGCTCGGCGATGGGATGGGTTGTGCTCATGCCGTAGCCACCTCACGACGGCGCTCGAACGGCAGCACCCCGGCTGAATCACCGGTGTGACGGTAGGTTTGGATGGTCAGTACTACGGTCCAAGCAAGAATGAGTGCTCCCACGCCCAGGTGCGAGACAGTGATCGCCACCAAGCCCAGAGTTGGCTGGACTTCGTTCACACCCTGGATCACGCGCACCACGTAGGCTGCAGCCCCGAGCAGAAGTTGCACGATCAGCAGCAGGAGCATCCACGTTGCCGGACGCCGCAGATGGGGCAGGTTGGAATGTTTGCTGATGATCTTGAGGCTTAGGTACAAAATCAGTCCCGCAACCAACAACGAGTTCACGATGTGTGGATAGAGAAAAATGTGGACAATCTTGTTTACAGGCCATTGGTTCGAGCCCGGCGGGCCCCATTTGGTCCACACGTGACGGAACGCTGCGCCCAGAATCAACTGCAGAAAAAGAAAACCGATCAGCATCCAGGAATGCCGCAGCAAAGGCTTCGCGTCTTTGCGAAGGATCTTCTCAGGGGGCTCTTCCAGCCAGGCGCGGCTAGTGAACACGGCAATCGCCGCCAGCACGCAAAACATCGCCTGGCCAACAGTGGCGTGCGCCGTCGAGATAGCAGGAGGAAGAAAATTCAAAACCGTCAGCCCGCCCAGCACGCCTTGAAAGATCACGCCTGCGACAGCGGCCAGCGTCAGCCTGCGCATCCAGCGGCGCTGATCGACCAGCCATGTCCACACGGCCACAACGATCGTCAAAAGCCCCACGAATTCCGCTACCATGCGGTGGCCGTGCTCGAACTTTACGCCGCCGATCATCCGCGGCATCTTGTAGAGCGACCCAAAGCTGGTTGGCCAGTCAGGCACTGCTAGCCCGGCGTTGTTGCTGGTAACCAGGCCGCCCGCAATCAGCAGCAGAAAGGCCGCAATGGCAACGAATAAAGTGAAATAGTGGTGTGCGGCGTTGTAATTCGAGGAACTCAGAGCCTGCTCCTTAGTCCTGTACTCTCTTGCGCGATGTCGGAAACCCATTATTTTATCATCGCGATGCGGCGCCGGGGATGATCCGTCTGCCCAGGTAATGGGTCAGCTTGATCGAGAATCATATGACACCGGCGCCCTCGCCGGTGAATTGTGCCCATTGAAGAGACCGAACAGCCCAGCAGCCTTACTACTATGCGTCAGGATCTTGCCGGTCCTGAGAATGATTTTCTTCGTTCTTTCTTCGCGCTACGAGAGACTGTAAGCGATCCAGGCAGTGAGACGTGGCAATGCCACGTCTCTACGGCAGATTCTCTCCGTGTCTCCGTGCCTCCGTGGTAGGTGTTGCTTTTGGTTGCGGCTGGCCCCGCCTGTGCCACATGGATTTTGGAGCTAGAGCTGTCCTTGTGCAAACTTGAAATCTGCCTTGGCGGCGGACTTCGGATCAACCTTAACCTTCATTGTTTGTTCGCCGAGCTTCTCGTGAAGTGCTGCCACGATGTATTCGCCCGGTGGCAGGTTTGCGATCGTAAACGTCCCGTCGGCCGCGCTCACGGCAAAGTAGGGATTCGGCATCACGTTGACGTAGGCGCGCATCCAGGGATGCTGATTGCATTGCAGGGGGAGCATCATCTCCGGATTGGGGAACGTCTTGAGCACTGGCGGATCGCCGGTCATTTGCGATTCATTCCACTGCGGGTTCTTGGTTGGCATGTCGTGGACGTTATGGTCCGCGGTGTCCGTGTTCAGGATCTTGAGAGGCTGTCCGGCCATTATTCCCAGCATGTGGGGAATGTAGCGGCACCCTTTTTGGTCGAGCACCACCGGCTCAGATGGGACGGCAAACCGGCCCTGCGGCAGGCCTTCCTTGATATAGACGAACACGTTGGCCAGCTTGCCATCCTTGACCACAAATGTTTCCGCGGGCTGCGGCTTGCTCGGACAACTGGGGTCTTGCGACATTTCGAGCGCGATGGTTTTAGGCTGCGGGCCGGCAAAGGTGACAACTCCGCTGATGCTGCCGGCCGTGGCTGGATCGACCGTGATCGCAGGTTTAGCCGGCGTGGCACTCTGTGGGCCCGGCTGCGACTTGTTGCAACCGGTCCCAGTAAAGACTGTGAGCAGGGCAAGACTTAGAAGGAGACCGATTCTCGTCAAGATACCCCCGCTGCCCTTGCAGCTGCTTTGGTATACGTGATCTGAGTGGGGCAAATGTCCTGCAAGCGAGCAAACAGGTCATCAAATGCCCCATGACTCTGCCCGACAAAATCCTGAGACCGCGCCATGCCTACGAGACAGCAGCCTTCTGTGTCGCGGGGAAGGTTTCCGATATGAATCTCAATCTCAGAAAATCCGGGAACGTTTTCAACATGGGGGATATTGCGGCCGTGCTTGGGTGAAAAGCGAATGTCCAGAGTGTAGGTGCCCTCCGGAATGGCGCGAGGCTTGACGTTGTCAGTCCGCGTTACCGGTTCCAGGGTAAAGCACTGGAAAACACCATCGATGAACAACTGACCTCCGGTGGACTGCTGCGTAAATTGATCCCGCGTTACGGTTACCATAGGTCCTCCTAATCCTCGTATTGCATTCAAAGGAAGTGCATAGGATGACGGAGATGTACTCAGAGGATTGTATCAACTGGAGCGGAATTAGCTACCGCCTTACTTCGGCAACTGCCTCCAGATTAGCGATGACCGTGTCCGTGAATTCACTGGTCTTCGACGTTCCGCCCACGTCGCGCGTGAGATGCTGTTTTTCCTTGTACGTCTTTTCGAGCGCGAGGTAGATGCGGTCGGCAGCCTCCGCTTCCCCGAGGTGACGCAGCATGAGGATGGCTGACTGCAACACCGCCGTGGGATTAGCGAAATCCTTGCCGGCGATGTCCGGCGCCGAGCCGTGTACCGCTTCAAAGATCGCGGAGCGCTCGCCGATGTTCGCGCCTGGAACCAGGCCCAGCCCGCCGACAAAAGCGGCACAGAGGTCGGAGAGAATGTCGCCGTAGAGGTTTTCCATCACCAGGACGTCATACTGGTAGGGGTTCATGACCAGTTGCATGCAGGTATTGTCCACAATGTGTTCGCCATAGGTGATCTCCGGATAACCTTTGGCTACTTCGCGGCAGCAGCGGAGAAAGAGACCGTCGCTCAGCTTCATGATGTTGGCTTTGTGGATGGCATGAATCTTTTTTCTCTTTTCCCGCCGTGCAAATTCGAAAGCAAATCGGGCAATCCGGGTGCAAGCTTTTTCCGTCATGATCTTCAGTGATTCCACAACTCCGGGGACCACTTCGTGCTCGATGCCGGAGTAGAGCCCCTCCGTGTTCTCGCGGACGATCGCCAGATCCACGCCGGGATACCGCGTCGGTAGCGAAGGCAAATTCCGGATCGGCCGGAAATTGGCGTACAGCTCGAACTTCTTGCGCAAGGCCACGTTGATGCTCGGAAACCCACCGCCGATGGGCGTGGTCACCGGGCCCTTCAACGCAACTCCGGTGCGTTCCACCGATTCGATGAGCTCTTTGGGAATGTATTCGTGGTATTTCTCGTAGGCCTCGGAACCGGCTGCGAACCTTTCCCATTCGATTTTCACACCAGCAGCGTCGAGAATGCGGACTGTAGCGCCGGTAACTTCCGGTCCAATGCCGTCGCCGGGAATCAGGGTAACTCGATGTGACATAGACTCCGTTGCTCTTATTTGGTGGCGATCTTCGTTTTGGCAGGTTTGTTTTTTTCTTCTTTGGCGTTGAGCCGTTCCAGTTCGGAATGAAATTCACTCACGTCCTGGAAGTCGCGGTACACGGAAGCGAAGCGGATGTAAGCCACTTTGTCGATCTGCTTCAGGCGCTCCATGATTAACTCGCCGATTTCAGTGGCGGTGCGTTCGCGTTCCGGAGAATCCACCACGAATTGCTCTACTTCGTTGACGATCTGCTCCATCCGGCCCATGGAGATGGGGCGTTTCTCGCAAGCCCGCAGGATCCCGGAGAGGACTTTCTGGCGTTCGAACTTCTCCCGGCGGCCGTCCTTTTTCACTACCATGTAGGGAATTTCGTCAATGCGCTCGTAGGTGGTGAAACGCTTTTCGCACCTCAGACACTCGCGACGGCGGCGGATGGAAGCGCCTTCCTTGCTCTCGCGGGAATCAACCACTTTATCGTTTTCAGAGCCACAAAACGGGCATTTCATGCGTCGTATAAGGCTTTTTTCGGCAAGTTCGATTGTATCAAAGCGGGTAATAAAGATCGGGTGATCCGGTGATCGGGTGGTTGGGTGATCTGAAAACCTGGACGCAGCCTCCAAGGGACCCAGGAATCACGATGAGCCAAAGCAGGCTTTGTACCAAATCGAGTGCGGCGAGTGTTGCGCTCAGATCACCCGATCAACGGATCACCCGATCACCCGATTTCCTCTCATCCTTTCTCCAGAGCTTTCTCTTCTTCCGCAATGCTGTCCCGTTCCAACCTGGTGAGCGAGACGTGCTCGAAATGAGCAAGCACCAAGCCTGCCGGCACTACGGAGACGAAGGTCACCAGCCACAGCATGATGCCGGCGCTGGTGGAAATCTCCGGGGAGAGATGAAATATCTTCTCGAAAATCGCAATGGTAGCGAGTTGGGAGCCGCCCCCGACCACCGGAAGCTGGAGAATTCCTCCGGCAACGCTGCCCGCCGTCAGCAGGAGGACGTCAGAGAATCGAAGCCGCTGCAACCTGTGAATAGAGTAGGCGTGCGCGACGGACATGTACGCAAAACCGATGATGATCCAGATCAGCAATGAGAGTCCGCTTAACTCCAGGAACGATCTGAAATCTTTCACGGTGTTCAAGCCCTCGCCGAAGGCGTGCACGCGATGATAGACAGCGTCGCCGAGCTTTGTCGAAATGACGCCGAAGACGCGCTGGAACGCTCCCGCGGCTCTGGCTGGGTTTTTTCGCACAAGGAAAGCTACAAGCGAGGCCACGCCGACCATCATCAGCAACGCGAGCCCGGAAAGCTGAAACAACCCAAACGAAGTGATGGTCATGCCGGCAACCTTCCGCGAGGGAGCGCCGGCAAATCCCGGCAGCTTGCGCAAAGAATCGGCCGACCAAAGAATGTTGACCGCCATAATTAGCGAAAACGCTCCCATGTCGAAGATGCGCTCCACAATCCACACCGCAAGTTGCGACGCCATGCTCATGTCTTCTTTGCGGGCGATGAGGTAAGGACGGATGAACTCACCGGGGCGGCCCAGCAGCGCAAGGGCAGTGAAGCCGATCATGGTGGGTGCGACCAGCCGCGATGTCTTGGTCTCACGCACCGGGCGTAGCAGAATCTTCCAGCGCACCGCGCGGAGAAAGTAATCCGCGTATATCAGCGCGACTGCGCCCAGGATGTAGCCTTTGTGGGTGTGTTGTGTCGCCGACCAGAAGCGCGCCCAGTCAAACTTTCTCCAGGTCCTGACTTGCAAGTAAACCAGCCCGGCCAGGATGGCGAGTACTGCTGCGGTGATGAAGATTTGTTTCTTCCTCATGGAGCGGGCCGGGTGCGTGTCAACAGCAACGGCCTTCGAGCGGAGATCAAGCGGGTTTCTGGGGCTTAACGGCTGCGGCTTGCGGCTTCGCCGGAACGGTTTTCTTGCCGGTCGTCTTTTTATGGTTGGCCGCGCTTGTATGGTTGGCGGCAGCCTGGGTCTTCATCTGGGCGCGCTTCTTGGCGTTGAAATCGCGGACAATGCTTGCCACGTACGCCCGGGTCTCGCGATACGGCGGGACACCATGGTACTGGTCCACGCGATGGGCGCCGGCATTGTATGCGGCCAGCGCTTTCAAGGTGTCGTCGTGGTACAGATCAAGCAGTGCACTCAAGTGTGCGGTACCGGCTTCCACGTTGGCCTTGGGATCGAAGGCATCTTTCACGCCAAGCTGCGCCGCGGTGCCGGGCATCAGTTGCATCAGTCCTTGAGCGCCCTTGCGGGAAACCGCGCGGGTCTGAAAGTTGCTCTCCGCTTTGATCACGCTATTGACGAAGTCAGGATCCAGGCGGTTCCGGGTGCTGGCTTCACGCACCATCAGATCAAGGTCGGCGCGGGTCGCCGCTTTCCCCGGCGCTGCTGCTGGAAACTGATTCGCTGCTGAAGGCTGATTCGTTGCGATAGCGACCTGGGATGGCTGCGCGTTCTGTGCACTGACCGCAGGAGGAGCGGTGACGTCAGGAGTATCATCCGGCTCGAAGGAAGCTATTTCCGATGTAGCGACTTCGATGAAACCTGTTTTCGTATAAAGACGCGTTACATCTCCGACCTGCTCTTTACGCTCAAAGCGCAGGGAAAAGCCGTTGCGGAGCACCGCTACTTCGGCACTAAACGCAGGAAGCTGCATGGCCAGCAGCACCAGGGCGATCCGGATTGGGCGTTCGATCTTCATGCCTTCGCTAGGAGGTACCTATTTTCGCTGAATTGGCGATTGAAAGCCAGTCCTGAGCAGCTCCTCCACGGCTAAAGCCACACCATTTTCCGAGTTGCTGGCGGTCAGTCGCCAGCCATTATGCTTCAAATCGTCAGATGCATTAGCCATGACCACGGGAAGCCCAGCAAATTCAAGCATTTCCAGATCATTGTAATTATCGCCGATGGCCATGATCTCCTCCCTTGCGATCCCCTGCTCGCGAGCCCAGCGGCGCAA
>Ga0126379_10000011_pt1 | contig 87117 bp, 79 predicted proteins | sample PanSoiMetPlot_24_FD_92640 | JGI IMG/M metagenome (GOLD analysis project Ga0126379, IMG submission 92640) | Tropical forest soil microbial communities from Panama - MetaG Plot_24 | ecosystem: Environmental > Terrestrial > Soil > Tropical forest > Bulk soil | place: Panama | collected 2016-02-17
GCGCCCTTATTGAGTAGACCTTCCTCCGTTTTTCCTGGGTTTTCCTCCGGTCTAAGTCTCACATTTTGTTTCGCTTTTTGAGTGCCACCGTGTATAGTTCTGCGGACTCCAAGGCCTCAATGGCGATAACAACTGTTGAACGACACTACTGGATCTTCAGCGCGGACCCTCACCACTATCATTGGGACACGCTTTTCGTCAAAGGCAAAGAGATGTGGCACGGGGCAGGGGCGAAGCCTGACGCCATCCGCGCGCTGAAGCAGGTGCGTAAGGGCGACCGCGTGCTCTGCTATCACTCGGCGCCGGAGCGGTCGCTATATTCCATCGCGGAGGTTACGCGCGATCCTTATCCCGATCCGCACGACCACAAAGGCAAAAACCTGGTGGCGGATTTGCGGGCGTTCGAAAAACTACCGCGGCAGGTGACCCTGGTGGAGATGCGCGCCAATTCCGCGTTGAAAAAAATGAAGCTGCTCAAAAACGTGAGGCTGCTCATTTCGCCAATCAGCGACGCGGAATATCAAGAACTTCTGCGCATGGCCGGGATTGTGCCGACGCCGGGAATTCCGTTGCCCTAACGCGCGCGGAGTCTTGGTCTTGCTTGACGAAATCTTTTCCGGCAAGAAGGGCGTGCTCGATCTAAGCTACGCCATCAACGACAGACTAGTGCCGTGGCCGGGAGACGAGAAGTGGTTTGAAGCGAAAGTCAACGCGTCGGTCGAGAAGAACGGATACTTCACGCGGAGCTTCTGGATGCTGGAGCATTACGGCACGCATCTGGATGCGCCGGCGCACTTCCCGCCGGGGAAAGCAACGGTGGACCAAATCCCCGCAAAGCAGCTTTTTGGGCCGACCGTGGTGTTGGACGTGCGGGCCGAGGGAGCGAAAGACGCGGATTACCGGCTTCCTGCGGCGCGCGTGGAAGAATGGGAAAAACGGCACGGACGGATTTCACCCGGAGCGATAGTGCTTCTGCGGACGGGCTGGGCATCGCGCTGGCCGGATGCGCAGAAGTACCGAAATCAGGACGCCGAAGGAAGAATGCATTTCCCGGGTTTTTCCGTGGAGGCGGCGAAACTCCTCATCGAGCGGAAAGTCAGCGGCATGGGATGCGATACGATGAGCGTCGATTACGGGGCTTCGGCGGACTTTGCGGTGCATCATCTGGCGCTGGGTTCGGGGCTGTATCATCTCGAAAATCTTGCTGATCTTAGCGGCCTGCCGGAGACCGGGGCGTTTCTGGTGGTGGCGCCGATCAAGCTGGAAGGCGGCTCTGGCGGGCCGGTGCGGGTGTTTGCGTTGCTGCCGTGAGGGCGGCGGAGTCTTCTGCGACATTTTTGGGGGATTCACGTCTCAGTAGTTGGCGGGTGTGGTGGGGTCAACGGGAATCCGATTCAATTGCCGTGAAACAGATGTCACATGGGACCGGGTTGCGCTCAAGCGCGGCCTTACCTAGGCGCGATAGAGCCGCGCATTTGGCGCGGCGGGCGCAGCAATGCTGCGCCCCTACAAGTGCCGATACTAGGGCTGGTCGTTTTCTTGGAGGAGATATGCGAGTTCGAATGGCGGTTCTGACTTTCGCTTTGTTGACGTTGACCTGCGCGGGAGCAACTCGAGCGGCGGAAGAAACGCCGCTGCTGGCGCATTCGCCGACGCTGAGCAAAACGCAGGTGGTCTTTACCTATGGCGGGTACTTGTGGAGCGCGCCGCGCGAAGGCGGCGATGCGCGGCAGCTTACCACGGGCGGCCATGAAGGTGCGCCGGTGGTTTCTCCTGACGGCAAATGGATCGCTTTCACCGCGATGTACGACGGAAACGTGGATGTGTTCGTGATGCCCGCCGATGGCGGTGAACCGAAGCGCCTGACGTGGCATCCGGGGGTGGACATCGCCACCGGGTGGACTCCGGATAGCAAAAAAGTGCTCTTGCATTCGAACCGGGATTCCTATGCGGATTTCGACCGCCTTTACACCGTTCCTGTGGAGGGCGGTCCGGCGGAAGTGTTGCCGATGTGGCGCGGAGAGGCCGCGTGGTTTTCGCCGGATGGAACGCGCATCGCTTATGTGCCAAACGAAATCTGGCAAACCTCGTGGAAGCGCTATCGCGGGGGACAGACGACGCCGATTTACATCGTGCGGGTTGGCGACTTGGCGCTTGAGAAAGTGCCACGGGAAAATTCGAATGACAAGAATCCAGTTTGGTTCGGCGACACGGTTTATTTTCTTTCCGACCGCAACGGGCCGGTGACGCTCTTCGCCTACGACACGAAGACGAAAGCGGTGAAGCAGGTCCTTGCGAACCAAGGGCTGGATTTCAAATCACTTTCCGCAGGACCTGACGCTCTCGTATACGAGCAGTTCGGCGGAATCTACATTTTCACTCCTTCGAACGGCAAATCCACCAAAGTGGATATCCGCATTTCAGGCGACTTGCCGTCCACGAGGCCGCATTACGAGAAAGTTGCGGACAGAATTCAGAACGCGGCGATTTCTCCTTCCGGCGCTCGCGCAGTGTTTGAGGCGCGCGGAGAGGTCTTCACCGTGCCTGCGGAAAAGGGCGACGTCCGCAACCTGACGCACACGCCCGCCGTGGCTGAGCGCGATCCGGCCTGGTCACCTGACGGAAAATCGATCGCATACTTTTCGGACGAATCGGGCGAATATGCGCTGCACATTGTGGATCAATCGGGTTCGGGCACCGTAAAGAAAATCAATCTGGGAAATCCGCCGTCGTTCTTCTACGGACCGCTGTGGTCTCCGGACAGCAAGAAAATCGCCTACACCGACAAGCGCCTGAATCTTTGGTACGTGGACGTGGAGAAAGGCGTTCCGGTGAAAGTGACCACGGACCGCTACGAGGATCCTACCTCCAACATGAATCAGACGTGGTCACCGGACAGCAAATGGCTGACGTACTCGAAGTTTCTGGAGAATCATCTTCGGACGGTGTTCGTGTATTCGCTGGGGACTGGCAAAGAATCACAAATCACCGATGGCATCAGCGACGCGCGATTCCCAGTTTTCGACAAGGGCGGAAAGTGGCTGATTTTTGCGGTGAGCACGGACGTCGGACTTTCCTCGGGATGGCTCGATTTGTCGAGCTTCCAGCATCCGGTGCTGCGAAACATCTACGCAGCGGCGCTGAAGAAGGGTGATCCTTCTCCCGTCGAGCCACAGAGCGATGAAGAAAAAGTGGCGGATGAAAAGGGAAAGGACGCAGACAAGGGGAAAGAGGCCGACAAGAGCAAGGAAGGAGAAAAGGGGAAGGAAGGCGACAAGAAAAAGGACGAGGGCGTCAAGGTTGTGATTGACCTGGATGGCATCGGGCAGCGCATCGTTTCGCTGCCCATCAAGGCCGCGCGGTACGAAGGCCTGGACACTGGAAAGGCGGGAACGCTCTTCCTTTCTGAGGTCGTGGATGTGCCGCGCTTCGAACCTACTCCGGTGACGGTTTCCAAATTTGATTTCTCAACGCGCAAGACCGAGTCGTTCCTCAGCGGCATCAATGGATTCGGCGTGTCGGCGAACGGCGAAAAAGTTTTGTACCGGCAGGGGCCGGCATGGTTCATTGCCGCCACGGCCGCAGCGCCAAAGCCGGGCGACGGGGCGCTGAAGCTCGATGGAATGGAAACTTACGTGGACCCGCGCGCGGAGTGGAACCAGATGTATCACGAAGTCTGGCGCATCGAGCGAGACTTTCTTTACGACCCCAATCACCACGGGCTCAGCATTCCCGCCGCCGAAAAAAAATACTCGGTTTATCTAAAGGGCCTTGGCGGGCGTGCCGATCTCAATTACCTTTTTGACGAAATGCTCGGCGAAGTCACCGTTGGCCACATGTTTATCGGAGGCGGCGACATCCCCCGACCCAACGAAATAAGAGGCGGATTGCTTGGCGCGGATTACAAAATCGAAAATGGGCGCTACCGCTTTGCGCGCATCTACAACGGCGAGAATTGGAACCCCGAGCTGCGCGCGCCGCTGACGCAGCCTGGCGTGGATGTGAAGACCGGTGACTACTTGCTGGAAGTGGAAGGCCGCGAGGTGCGGCCGCCAGCGGAAGTCTACAGCTTCTTTGAAAACACGGCAGGCAAGCAAATCAAAATCAAAGTCGGTCCCAATGCGGATGGCAAGGATTCGCGCGAGGTGATCGTCGTGCCTCTGCCGAGCGATTTTGCGTTGCGCAATCGCGCGTGGGAAGAGGACAACCGCCGCAAGGTGGACGAGCTGAGCGGCGGGAGACTCGCCTATGTGCACGTTCCGGACACGGCCGTGGGCGGCTGGTTGAACTTCAACCGCTTCTACTTCGCGCAAGTCGGCAAGCAGGGCGCGGTGATTGACGAGCGCTACAATCACGGCGGCGAAGTGGCGGACTACATCATTGACATGCTGAAGCGGCCTCTGCGCAACTGCGCGATTTCGCGCGAAGGCGAAAAATTCTGCTCCCCGCTGGCGCAAATCTATGGGCCGAAGACGATGATCATCAACGAAATGTCCGGGTCGGGCGGCGATGCGCTGCCGTGGATGTTCCGACAGGACAAGATTGGCCCGCTTGTTGGGATGAAGACGTGGGGCGGGTTGGTGGGCATTTACGGGTATCCGCCGCTGTTGGACGGCGGCTCTGTCACAGCGCCGCGCGTGGCAATTTATGGACTGCACGGCGATTGGGAGGTCGAGAACAAGGGTATCCCGCCGGATATTGAGGTGGAGAATGATCCGGCTTCCGTTGCTGCGGGACACGACCGTCAGTTAGAAAAGGCCGTGGAAGTCACCATGGACGCGCTGAAGAAGAGCCCCATGACCATTCCGGATCATCCGCCCTATCCGAACTATCATAAGAAGTGACCGGTGACTCGTGCTCTCCTCAATTTCGGAGGCGACGAGGCTCTCGTCTACACATGAATCGCTGACCCAAGAAAAGCACGTTCTCGCAGTTGCTGGCCTACCTGCTTGAATTTGCGCTTATCGTTTTCGAGAGCATCCAGGTGAGAAGATCCGGCTCGGCGTAGGTTTTCTCCCACGAATTGTGGCCCACGCCCGGATACTCAGTGTAATGGACTTCGCCGCCCAGCACCTTCATCGCGTCGTTCATGCGACGCGACTCAGAGACTGGGACGACCGGGTCGTCTCCACCGTGAAAAATCCACACGGGGGTCTTGCTCCCGATTCTCTTGGCGGCTTCCGTGTAAGGCGCGCTGTCGTCAGGGGATTGCACGCGGGCCAGGTCCGGCATAAGCACGCCTCCGCAAATGGGGGCGATCGCCGCGAATTTTCCGGGATACTTCCCCGCAAGATACCAGGTTCCGTAGCCGCCCATGGAGAGCCCCGTCAGATAAGTTCGGGCGGGATCGCCGTGAAACTCTTTTTGCGCCGCAGCCAGCGCGGCCATGGCCATGTCTGCCATTGTGGACTCAGACCACCATGCATTCTTGCGGCACTGCGGCATCACCACGATGGCGGGGAAGCGTTCGCGGTACCTGCGGATCGCCGTGCCGATGCCCACTTCGGTTTGAATCAGGCCGTCGTCGCCGCGTTCCCCCGCGCCGTGAAGAAATAAAATGACGGGCCACCCTTTGTTCTTTGCCCAATTCTCCGGAACGAACACTTGATATTTGTATTCTGTGCCCGCGACGTTGATCGTGCGGTCGAGAAAACCAGTTTCTGTGTTTTTCGCTCTCGCGGGGGTCGCACCCAGCGACACAGCAATGACGGCGAAAAGGAGAATATAGATCAGGCCTTTGCGGGACACGCGCACGATCCACCTCCGAGCGAGAAACTGTAACACGAGTTCATCAAAGTCCGGGCATCTCTTGACATCGGAGAACCGGAAAGCGGTCGCGCGAAGAGCAATATGCGTTTGCCTGTGCTATTTTGAAAGCTTCTCGCTTATGCCGGAGCTTCCTGAAGTCGAAACCGTAGCGCGCGGATTGCGCCAGGCGATTCTCGGGCGGCGCATTCTGTCTGTCACGTTGGGCAAGACGGATTTCATCGACGATCCCGTTGCTTTGCAGCAGCAGTTGCCGGGGCGGCGGATTGAGGCTGTCGAGCGCTATGGCAAATTTATGTTGTTGCGCCTGTCGGCGGGAGTTGGAACAAACGGCAACTCAGCGAAGCAGGCATCGCTGCTGGTGCATCTCGGAATGACGGGGCAGATGGCGCCGAGTCCCGCGGAGAGGCCGCCAGAAAAACACACGCACGTTTGCATGCTGCTCGATGACGGCCGCGAATTGCGCTACACAGACGCGCGGCGGTTTGGGCGCATCGCCTATTTGACGGAGGCTCCGCTCGCGGAGGAATTGACGCGTTTTGGGGCGGACCCGCTGGAAATCACCAAAGTCGACTTCGTGAAAAGGATTCGCGAGCGGCACGCGCGCATCAAGGCACTGCTTCTGGACCAGGGCGTGCTTCGGGGCGTTGGCAACATTTACGCGGACGAAAGCTTGTGGCGCGCGAAGATTCATCCTGCGCAGCTCGGAGCGAAGTTGAACCCGAAGCAAGCGGAAACCTTGTGGCGCGCGTTGCAGGAGATTTTGCGGAAAGCCATCGCCCTGCGGGGCTCTTCGATTTCCGATTTTCTCGACGCCGAAGGCGAGCCGGGAGAATATCAGCGGCGTCACCGGGTGTACGGTCGCGCAGGAAAAGCTTGTCAACGCTGCAAGACCACGATCCGCCGTGGAATTGTGGCGGGGCGCAGCAGTTATTTTTGCCCCGACTGCCAGCCGCCGCCGCGTGGATTTACCGCCCTGCCTATGCCTCCGCGAGCTGTTGCCGCCGCGCGCGTGCGGACAAAACCGCGCCCGCAAAAAATGGAAGGGCGGCGTCTGAGTAAATCCATCAAGGCAAGCGGCAACTGAAGCCCGCGCATGCGCGCCGTTTTACAAAGGGTCAGCCGCGCGAAAGTGACGGTGGACGGACGCATCGCCGGGGAGATTGGGCCGGGGCTGATGATTTTGCTCGGCGTGGGCCGGAATGATACGCCAGCGGTTATATCGCGAATGGCGGAAAGATGCGTGAACCTTCGCATTTTTGAAGACGATCAAGGAAAAATGAATCGCTCGCTGCTCGACGTGAAGGGCAGCGTTTTGGCGGTTTCGCAATTCACGCTGTATGGGGATGCACGCGGCCAGCGGCGGCCCAGCTTCATTGCTGCGGCGCCGCCCGAACTCGCAAAGACGGTTTATGATGAATTTTGCGAGGCGTTGCGCAAACTGGGTGTTGCTGTTGCCAGTGGAATTTTTCAAACCAGGATGTCCGTGGAGCTGGTTAATGAGGGCCCAGTCACCATCCTCCTCGATTCGGACAAGACGTTCTAAGCAGCGCTTGGTCAGGCCAGAAGAGGGGGCGCATTGGACGAAGGCCGCTGTGTTGCAGGAATTGAAATCGCTGGCCGATCCTCGTGTGCGCGCGAAAATGGAGTACTTTGGGGTTCGCGTACCCAACGCGCACGGAATCTCGGCGCCGGCCTTGCACGCCCTCGCGAAACAGATTGGGAAAAATCATCCGCTCGCCCGGGACTTGTGGGCCACCGGAAATCACGAAGCGCATATCCTGGCGACGCTGATTGGAGAATCCGAAAAGGTTACTGCGACGGAGATGGAGCGCTGGGTGCGGGATTTCGATTCCTGGGACGTAGTCGACGCGGCCTGCTGCTATCTTTACGCGCACGCGAAGCCCGCGTGGAACAAAGTTGCTGGGTGGAGCCGCCGGCGCGAGGAATTTGTAAAGCGGGCGGCATTTTCTTTGATGGCTTATCTGAGTTATAAGGACAAGGCCGCCGCGGACGCCCGCTTTGTGCGCTTCTTGCGGGTGATTGAGCGGGAAGCTTACGACGAGCGAAATTTTGTGCGAAAGGCCGTCAACTGGGCCTTGCGGAATATCGGCAAGAGGAATCTCAAGCTAAACCAAGAAGCAATCCGTGCCGCAGAGAGAATCCGGCGGCAAGACTCACGATCGGCCCGGTGGATTGCCGCGGACGCGCTTCGCGAGTTGAAAAGCCCGGCTGTACGAGCCAGGCTGCGACGAAAGGCAAGGGCAAGGCCATGAACTCGAACCAGAAAAAGCAAGAGCCGAAGGTTCGGCCCGCGAAAATGGGAGACGCGGCGCGCCTCGCCGATCTCTCGACACAACTCGGGTATCCGGCCACGCCTGCGCAGATTCGCCAGAGGCTTCGCGCCATTCGGCCTGCGGTGCAACACGCCCTCTTTGTGGCGGAAACCAAAGACGCGGGGGTCATCGGATGGATCCATGTGAGCCGGCAACCGCTGCTGGAAGTCGACATTCGTGGGGAAATTAACGGTTTGGTCGTGGCGGAGGGGCACCGCAGCCTCGGCGCAGGCGCGCGGCTGCTGTCAGCCGCTGAGGATTGGGCGCGCAAACACGGCTGCAAAGGCATGTCGGTCCGTTCCAATGTGATCCGCGAGCGCGCCCATCAGTTCTACGAGCGCAACGGCTTCGAGCATTACAAAACGCAGAAATCCTTCCGCAAGCCGCTGTAACCCTGACCGCAGACTCCCGGCAGGCTGCTAATTCCCTTTTGGAGCCACAGTTTCAAGCCATATTTATATCGTACTACGATATACTAAATTCATGCCCAAAGTGCTTACAACCGCCGAGTACCAGGCTCTTGCGGAACTGCGCTATCGTATCCGCAAGTTTCTGCGCGAAGGCGACACCGTCGCCAGCGAAACAGGCCTCGAACCGCAGCAATACCTGCTGCTGCTTGCGATTCGCGGTATTCCCAACGGGCAGGAAGCGACGGTCAGCAATCTGGCGGAACGGCTGGTGTTGAAGCATCACAGCGTCGTGGAACTCATCGACCGCATGGAAGCTCACGGGTACGTGCGGCGCAGCCGCAGCCGCGAAGACCGGCGGAGCGTTTTGGTGTCCTTGCTGCCGCGAGGCGAAAGATTGCTTGAACGGGTCGCCCAGCACCGCGTCGGCGAATTGCGCGCGTCCGGCGCTGCGCTGGCCAACGCCATCGCAGCCCTTTTGAAAGACAGTCACAGGCTTCATGGCAGAAAGATTTCTATCGTTCGCCCCCGGAAAGGATTGGAAAAAGAGCGTGGATAAGGTTCAACAAGGGAGTTCTTCTTACCAGCGAGAAAACAAGAAAACAAAGAGCCGAAATGAAGAGCTGGGCGATTTTTCGACCACGCTTCGTGTGCTGCCGATCTCCGCGTTGGCCATCGTGATCGGCGCGATTTGTGCTTTCGTCGCGCTCGCGCTTTTGCGTTTGATCGGACTCTTCACGAATTTGTTTTATTACGGCCGCTGGGACGCGGCGCTTGTTTCGCCGGCCGGAAATCATTTGGGTTGGTTCAGCATTCTCGTGCCCGTCGGCGGCGCATTCCTTATTGGGATCATGGCGCGGTATGGCTCGGAGCGGATCCGCGGCCATGGCATTCCAGAAGCCATCGAGGCGATTCTGATTAACGGCAGCCGCGTGGAGCCGAAGGTTGCGTTACTTAAACCACTCTCTTCCGCGATCTCCATCGGTTCCGGCGGACCATTCGGCGCGGAAGGCCCGATCATTATGACCGGCGGAGCCTTCGGCTCGATGATCGCCCAACTCTTTCATTTGACCAGCGCCGAACGCAAGACGCTGCTGGTGGCTGGGGCTGCGGGAGGAATGTCCGCGACGTTTGCTTCGCCTGTGGCCGCAGTGCTGCTTGCCGTGGAACTGCTCCTGTTTGAATGGAAGCCACGTAGCTTGGTTCCCGTGGCGCTGGCGAGCGCGGTAGCTGCGGTGGTGCGACGCTACATTTTGGGATTCGGTCCATTGTTTCCCGTTCCTGAGCATCCCCTGCATATTGGACCGGTTGCTTTGCTGGGTTGCGCGTTTGTTGGATTGCTCGCGGGCGCGCTTTCCGCGCTGCTGACGGTTTCTGTATACGCGGCGGAAGATGCATTTCAAAAATTGCCTATCCACTGGATGTGGTGGCCGATGATTGGCGGGCTGGCGATCGGCTTGGGCGGCATGATTTTTCCGCAAGCGCTCGGTGTGGGATACGACACCATTGGCGCGCTGCTGCAGGGTTCGGTTACGACCAAGGTGATTCTTGGCGTACTGCTCGTGAAATGGTTCATTTGGGCGGTGTCGCTCGGCTCCGGCACCTCCGGCGGTGTGCTGGCGCCTCTGCTCATGATGGGCGGCGCACTCGGCGGACTCGAGGCGATGTTCCTGCCCAATGAAGGCACCGGTTTTTGGCCGCTCGTCAGCATGGGCGCTATTCTTGGCGGTACGATGCGGTCGCCTTTCACAAGCATCGTTTTTGCTTTTGAACTCACTCACGATGCCAACGTTTTTCTTCCTCTGCTGGTGGGGAGCGTGATCGCACATGCGTTTACAGTCCTGACCTTGAAGCGCTCGATCCTGACGGAGAAAGTGGCGCGGCGCGGTTATCATCTGAGTCGCGAATACGCTGTAGACCCTCTGGAAATTCTGTTCGCGCGCGACGTGATGCGCAGCAAAGTCGCGGTGCTCCCTGCGCGTAGCACTCTTCGGGAGTTTCGGCAAGTGCTGCGGTCGGATCACCGACAGAGCCAACGGCTTTTGCCAGTGGTGGACGACGGTGGAACCCTGGCGGGTGTGGTGACCCGCGGGGATATTCACAAGCTTTGGAGGCAAGGGAACGACGCGGCAGTGGGCAAGCAACTTCGCGAACTGGTGCGCAAAGAGACCGTCGAAGTCTTCCCCGATGAGCCGCTGCGATCCGTGGTCTATCGCATGGCGGAAAAACAGGTAACGCGAGTCCCGGTGGTGGAGCCTGATACGCGAAAGTTCCTGGGCTTGGTGGCGCTCGATGATTTGCTGAAAGCGCGCGCGCGCCATTTGGAAGAAGAAAAGCGGCGAGAGCGAGTCCTGGATTTGCGGTTTTTCTTGCCGGGAGCCGGGGCGCAGGACCGGGAAGAGATAACCGAGCAGCCGGAGACACCCGCGGCGCGGTAGAGTTTTATCACTCCAATCCGGACAAAACGCACCGAAGAAGAGAAAAATTTCATGACTTCCAGCGCACAAGCGGCCAGAAGGCGGTTGCGAGCTTTCCTGCAACCTTGGAAGGCCATTCTGCGGGAACGCGAAGAGCAGTTGTTCCTGGCGCTCACGCTGGTGATTGGCGTGCTCGTGGGCTTGGCTGTAGTGGCGTTCATTTTGCTGACCGAGCGATTCGGCACCAAGCTGTATCCCCCCGGGGGCGTGGGCTTGCGTCGGCTGCTCGTGCCTATAGCTGGATCGCTGGGAATGGGCTACCTGCTTTACCGATATTTTCCTGATGCACGCGGCAGCGGCGTGCCGCAAACGAAAGCGGCATTGTACGCGCGGGAAGGGAACATCACGCTTAGGACGGTGATTGGGAAGTTTTTTTGCACTTCGGCGACCCTGGCGAGCGGCATTCCGCTGGGACGCGAAGGCCCAGCTGTACAGGTCGGCGCAGGAATCGCTTCGGTGCTGGGCCGCTGGCTCGGACTTCGTCCAGAAAAAATAAAGGCTCTGATCCCCGTAGGAGCAGCGGCAGCGGTGGCTGCGGCGTTCAACACGCCGCTTGCGGCGGTGTTGTTTTCGCTGGAAGAGGTTGTCGGCAATTTGCACGCGCCGGTGCTGGGTTCGGTTGTGCTGGCATCCGCGGCTTCCTGGGCGATGCTGCGCTTGCTCCTCGGAAACAATCCTCTCTTTCGCGTACCGCAATATCAGTTGGTGAATCCGGCGGAATTTGGAATTTATGCGGTGCTTGGACTTGCGGGCGGATTCGTTTCCGTGGCGTTCACGAAACTGCTGCTCGGGATGCGCTCGCGGTTTCTGAAACTTCCGAGAAAGACGCTTTGGCTCCAGCCCGCGGCCGGCGGCGTGATGGTCGGAATCATGGGTTGGTTCGTGCCGCAATTGCTCGGAGTGGGCTACAAGCACGTTGGGGAGGCACTAAACGGTGGGATGGCGTTGAAACTGATGGCGCTGCTGCTGGTGCTGAAGCTGCTGGCGGTGGCGACGTGTTACGCTTCGGGAAATGCGGGCGGGATTTTCGGGCCAAGCCTTTTTCTTGGCGCGATGCTTGGCGGAGTGGTCGGCGACTTGGCGAACCACTTTTTCCCGAATACTGTCGGAACACCCGGCGCGTATGCGCTGGTTGGGATGGGCACGGCATTCGCGGGGATCGTGCGCGCGCCAATGACTTCGGTGGTGATGATTTTCGAGATCACGCGCGATTATGCGGTGATCGTGCCGCTGATGATTTCGAACCTGGTGAGCTTTTTCATTTCGGCGAAGCTGCAGCGCAAGCCGATTTATGAAGAGCTGGCGCGTCAGGATGGAATTCACTTGCCCACGGCGGAGTCGCGGAAACAGGAGACGCAGCGCGTCGTGAATCAGGCCATGAGGGAAGCCACGGAAACTTTGAATGCTGAGTGGACCGTCCTGGAAGCGCTGGATAGATGCGAGCGCAGCGAATTCCGGGCGTGGCCTGTTTGCGACAGCCGCGGAGTGGTCGGCGTAGTGAGTCTGGGACGGCTGAGGCAAGCGGCCAACGAGGGTGCGGCTGGCAAAGGGCTGATAGAACTGGTGGGTGCAGGTGATTTTCCTCACGTTCATATCGACCATCCGCTGCATGTGGCATTGGAGCGCATGGGCGCGAGCCAACTCGAGGCGCTGCCCGTGGTCAGCCGAGCCAATGTGCACCAATTGAGAGGGATGGTGACGTTAGAGGAAGTGCTGGCGGCTTACGGTCTGGACGCGCCGAAACCGCCCACTTCTTCCCGAACCTCCGGCGAATCGATCACCGACGCCTAGGGTCTGGGCCTCCCGCTATTCCGTCTTTTTGGGCTTGACAAGTAAAGCGCGCCGTTATATATAACTCTGCGGTTGTACAACCATGAGGTTATGCAACGTACACGCGCACAACAACTGGATGCCATCTTCGCCGCGCTGGCCGATCCCACGCGGCGGGCCATCGTCGCGCGCCTCGCCTCGGGCGAAGCCTCGGTGATGGAGTTGGCCAAGCCGTTCGCCATGAGCCAGCCGGCGATCTCCAAGCACCTGAAGGTGCTGGAGCGCGCCGGGCTGATCTCGCGGGGGCAGGACCGGCAGCGGCGGCCGCGGCGGCTTGAAGCCAAGCGGTTGGCCGAAGCCACTCGGTGGCTGGAGCGTTACCGGAGGATCTGGGAGGCAAACTTCCAGCGGCTGGACGCGCTGTTGGAGGAGTTGAAAGCCCAGGAAAGACCAGTGAGGCGAGCTAAAGGAGGGGAGCGGTCATGAACGAAGCAGGAACCGCGAAAGCAAGTGCTACTCAGGGAGGGGCTACCGTGAAAAACGCAAACCCGTTCAAAGTCACCACGCCAACCGGCAAGGAAATCAGGATGACGCGAGTATTTGACGCGCCCCGCCATTTGGTCGTGGACGCTTTCAGCAAGCCGGACTTGCTGAAGAAGTGGCTGCTGGGCCCACCGGGATGGGAGATGGTAGTTTGCAATGTGGCGACCAAGCCGGGCGAGCGCTACCGCTACGAATGGCGGAACACGGAGACGGGATATCAGTTTGGCACGGGTGGCGTTGCCCGCGAAATCAGCCCGGGCCGAATCGTTCATACGGAGGTTATGGATGGACAAGCTGGCGAGTCGCTGGTCACCACAGACTTTGTGGAAGAGGGCGGCAAAACCACGGTCACGATGACGCTGCTCTTCGAGTCCAGAGAGATTCGCGACATGGCGCTCAAATCTGGAATGGAACACGGCGTGGCGGCCAGCTACAACCGGCTGGAAGAGCTGCTGGTATCGCAGCAGGTTTAGCGACGCGGCGAGCGGCGAGGACGGCTTCGCGGCAGCGGATAGGGATTCGACAGGGCTAGGGGCCTGCCCGCGGCAGGCACGCTGCCCGAAGCTTCCCTCGCCGTGTTGTTTAAGACGCAGAGCGCGGCGGTGTCCGGGATCGACGTTTGCCTCGTTGAAGCACCTGGTGAATTCGCTGGAGTCGTTTGCGCCGGTCAGAGTAGATGCGGCGCAGACGCTTTCAGAGGCGGCACAGTATTCCGAAGATTTTGCGCGATGTTCACGGCCAGCAAGCAGCGAAGCCCGCGCTCGAAAACCGCTTGGAAAATGCGATTACGCGGCTTGGGCTTTCCGCCCGCGCCCATGACCGCATCCGGAAAGTTGCCCGCACCATCGCGGATCTTGATGGCGACGACAACATCGAGTCGCGGTACCTGAGCGAGGCGATTCAGTACCGGATCCTAGACCGCTCGTACTGGGCTTAATACCTAGTCAGAGATATCACCCCTGCTCCATTGACGGGCTTTCCTCCGCTGTGTTACCCATTATTGCGTTCCTTTGTGCCTTTTCCGGGACAGCCACGTCGCGAAAAATGGACTCGGGCGACAAACATCTCGAAATCACGCTGGAGACGCAGGTGGAGAGCGTCAATCTAGCTGAGGAAATGTGTCTCCGCGTGGCGGAAGCGGCCGGTTTCGGAGAAGATGACTGCTACCGCATCGGGATGAGCGTGCGCGAAGGGGTGATCAACGCGTTTCATTACGGCAACCAGGAACGCCCGGAGAAGAAAATTCATCTGGCCTTGGATATCACTCCGGAAAAGCTGATTATTCACGTACTGGACGAGGGAACCGGGTTCGCGCTGGCCGATGTGCCGGACCCGCTGGCGGAAGAGAACCTGCTCAGCACTTCGGGTCGGGGAATTTTCCTGATGCGCGCGTTCATGGACGAGTTTGATGTGGTGAAGGGCCGCAATGGCGGCGCGGAAATTGTGATGTCCAAGAAACTGCCCGGACCCGTCGGCAATTCTGAAAACGGCAAAGGCGGGACGTAAAAGAATCGGCAGCAGAAGGTGAGTGAGGAAATAAGAATGTCACTACGAGCCACGCATCGCGACGCCGGGCCTGTCACAGTTGTGGATTTGAGCGGGCGCATCACGCTGGGCGATGGAAGCGCGTTGCTGCGCAAGACCATTCGAGGGCTCCTCGCCGATGAGCGAACGAAAATCCTGCTGAACCTTGCGGATGTAGACTACATTGACAGCTCCGGAATCGGCGAACTCGTCAGCGGCTTTACCGCCGTGAAAAACCGGGGCGGCGATTTGAAGCTGTTGCAACTGACAAAAAAAGTGCGAGATCTTTTGCAAATCACAAAACTCTATACCGTATTCGACGTTTATTCCGACGAGAACTCGGCGCTTGGAAGTTTTCGTTGAAGTTGAAGGTCCCTTCTTCCTCGTCCAATCCAAGAAAAACCGCCGCCTTCGTCGGGGCCTGGTCCTGGCCGGCGAGGCTCGCCTCAGAAGCTCTGTCTGCGGCACAATCTTCCGGGTGAAGCCAATAGCCGACACAAATTGGATTGTGGGGCAGGCGAAAGCGGCAGGTTTCGACCTGTGCGGCGTGGCGCGCGCGGAAAAATTCCCCGAACTGACGAATAGCTCGGAATGGCTCGCGCGCGGTTACGCCGGGGAAATGAAGTATTTGCACGATCCTCGCCGCGAAGATCCACGCGCAGCCATGCATGGGATTCGCAGCGTCATCGTCTGCCTCCTCAACTACAATACCCAGTTTCCTCTTTCGACCGAGGCCAGACTCTCCAGCCAAGGCGATGAGGCGAGGGGTTGGATCTCCCGCTACGGATGGGGTGAGGACTATCACCATGTCCTTCTGAAGAGGCTAGAGGCTTTGATCGCCCTACTGCGGGAACGTTTCTCTGAACCATTGGAGGCGCGAGCCTATGTAGATACGGGTCCTATTCAAGAGCGTGTGGCGGCGAAGTACGCGGGCTTGGGCTGGCTGGGCAAAAACACCCTGCTGCTGAATCAACACATCGGCTCTTATTTCTTTCTGGGCGTCATTCTTACGACTCTGGGATTGGAGCCTACTCTCGGGTCGACAGAATCACCGCCGCAGGATTTGTGCGGGAGCTGCACGCGTTGTATCGAAGCGTGCCCCACTCAAGCATTCGTGGAGCCCTATGTGATGGACGCGCGAAGGTGCATTTCGTATCTGACCATCGAATTGCGCGACAGCATTCCCGAGGAATTGCGAGAGCCTATGGGCGATCACGTGTTTGGCTGCGATGTATGTCAGGACGTTTGCCCATGGAACCGCCGCGCTCCGGTTTCCAGGCTTGCCCAATTTCAGCCCAGAACCTTGCCTTCGCGGGAAGCCAGCGAATTCGATACATCTGCGGACGCTCAGAACGATTCGCTGTTTCGCCCTCGATTGGAACTGCTACTATCGCTGACCGAGGAAGGCTTTCGCGAACTGTTTCGTGGCAGTCCGGTGAAACGCGCGAAATGGCGCGGTCTGGTTCGCAACGCCTGCATTGCGGCAGGAAATTCAAATCTAAAGCCCGGCGGCCCGACCCATGCCCGTATGTGCGAATGCCTAAGAAAGCTGGCTGCTTGCGTTGATTCCATAGTTGCAGAATCTGCCAAATGGGCGCTCTCGCGCATCCAATGAAGGCGCAGTGGAAGACGATTGCCCCAGGAATCGCGGCCGGTGTGGCGTACAGTGACAGCATGCCGCGCCCGGAGGCCGGATTACCATCCTGGCCGCGCCGGGGAGTATAATCCCACGCGCTGGCCAGCTAGCCCTCCGCGCTACCGAGGTTGCATGAATCGCCGCAAATTCTTGTTCAACACGAGTATCGTCGGCGCAGGATTGCTCGGGACAGGAAAAGCTGCACAGGATCTTCTGCGCGCCGGCTGCGTGACCACTTCGGATTCAAATCTTACACTGGAGGAAAAACCCGTGGCATTTAGCGTGCCCCCGCTCTCATACCCTTTCGACGCACTCGAACCCTACATCGACGCCAAGACGATGGAAATCCACCACGACAAACATCACGGCGCCTATGTCACAAATTTGAACAAAGCCCTGGAAGGCCAGTCCGGGCTCCAGGCGAAGTCCATCGACGACCTGCTGAAGGGACTCGACTCTATCCCCGAAAATATCCGCATGGCGGTGCGCAACAACGGCGGCGGACACTGGAACCACACGCTGTTTTGGACGCTGATGAAAAAAGGGGGAGGAGGCGAGCCAAAGGGAGACCTCGCGGCGGCGATCAACTCGGCCTTTGGTTCATTCGCCGGTTTTCAGGAAAAGTTCACGGCTGCGGGTCTGGGACGATTCGGCTCTGGCTGGGCCTGGCTCATCTTGAAGGATGGGAAACTGGGCATCGATTCGACTCCCAATCAAGACACGCCGTACCTGCTCAGCGGAAACGCGAAGGCGGTGCTCGGCCTGGACGTTTGGGAGCACGCGTATTATCTGAAATACCAGAATGTGCGCGGCGACTACATCAAGGCGTGGTGGAACGTGGTGAACTGGGACCGCGCCGCCGAGCTTTTCGCGGCAGGGAAGAAGTAACGAAGTAACCATCGCCCTGGGAATTTCAAATCAAAACGAAGGCCCTCGGTTCAAACGAGGGCCTTCCTTTCAGTTCGAGAGGGAAACTCGTTGCGGCTACACCATAAACTCGCGTTTTGCCAAGGGAACGACGCTGACGGCGCGCCGCGGCGCCGGGTAATTCTTTATAGGAGGAGCAAAAGAACGAGCCTCTCGAGGAGCCACGGGCAGCGGTTCGGAAACTACGCCCATCGTATGCCGCGCAGCTTCGCGAACGAGTTCCATGCGGCCTCGCACCTGGAACTTTGCCAGTAGCGAGGAAACGTGGAATTTTACCGTGCGTTCCGAGAGGTTGAGATTCGAGGCGATTTCTTTGTTTGAGAGACTGTCCGAAACGCCGGCAAGAACCTCTTCTTCCCGGCGCGTCAGCCGCACCTGGCCGTGAACGGACTTGCCGGCTTCGAGCAATTGGTCCGCTTTCTCAATCAGGTTTTCCAAGACACCGCTTTCGGCTTGAACCAAAACAGCGTAGTCACTGGGGCTTTGCCCCCGGACAAGGCAATGCATGGCGAGCAGCCCGGCTGCTTGATCTACGGGAAGACGGCCGTCGGGGCCGGCCTGCACATGAAAATGGGCTACTCCTGAGTTTTTTTCGTAAAAGAAAAACGTATTGGGGTGGGATACGGGACGAGCGGCCAACAATTGATGCGGATTGGCACTTCTGCGGATCACCTTCACGTGCACCCCCCTCGGAAAGCAGCCTCGCGAACGGACCGAAGCCATTAAGCTTTTTTTAGTTCTAATGCCCCTCGACGAGGCAGTACCCCGATCGGGTAAGTCGCCCGAAGACAAACGATTGTGGCTAGCAAACGGGTGCTTGGTACCCAATGAACGGCAAACAAGGGCGGGCAAGGACTCCCTGAAAGTCCGTTAAGAGGACGGTTTGCCGTACTGAATCTGCCCTGCAACCACTCTTCCGGGGCGAAGAATATGCAAGTTACTCAAAAAGCGGGCACTTAGGCGCTTCTCCGAATAGTACTGTAACTGCAGTGCTGGTAGGATTTTCACGGCTCGCGAACTTTTTCCACGAAAATTCGAGCCAAAATGAATCGCGAATGGTGTGTTCCAAATTGAATCCAGCCCGCGGCAAATGAATCTCTTTTCAAGAAGAACGAGAATTGCTTCAGGTGTTGTGGAAAACTCTGTGGAACCTATGGAAATCTTCAATTACGAATAATTCGCGTTTGCTGCGGGCTGATCAGTTCGTAGATGGCACCCCGCCACCGCATCTTGCGTGTCACCAAGGAGTGAACAAAGTTCACCACGTAGACGAATGGCACGATCAGAGTCAGCAAGACATGAATCCATGCCCGGGCCATGACTTGCGTGCGTATGGTCGGTAGGGCTTCTGTTGCACCGGTCAAACGCAGCACTCCCCGGATGGAGGCCAGGAGCAACGGCAGAAAAGTCAGTAGGACGAGGTGGAAAGCGGGCCTTCCCGCCAACAGCGTGGTCAGAATCGAATAGCCTCCCACAACGAGCGTCAAGCAGTACAGAGAATGCGTGAGCGCCGCTGCTTTCCACATCTTGCTCGAATAGATGCGTGTGATCAGGATTTGTCGGTTTGTGAATTCCAGCAAACCCTCGAAGTCCGTTTCCACGTAAGAGAGCGTCAGAGATTCGGGAATGAACAAGATGGATCGTCCGCTGTGTTCCAGCGCACGGGTCAGCGAATAATCATCGCTGACGGAGCTCTTCCATTCGTCGAGGGCTCCGCACTGCTCGAACGTCCTGCGGCGAATCGCGGTACCTCCGCCCCAGCAGAAGTTCCTGGCCTTTTCACCCAGCGTGGTGACGATCGGAGCATTCCACGCCGCGAGCAGCAGGGTTGGCAGGTTCGCGACGTTCGGAACCAGCCACCGCATGGTGGTAGTCGCTCCGACCCGAGAGTCCGCCAGCGGCGCAACGAGATAGTGCAGCCAGTGTTTTCCGGGGCGTCCGTCGGAATCGGCAAACACGAGCACCTCAAACTCCTCGGGCAATTGCTCGATCGCTGCTCGCAGGTTGCTCACTTTCTCGCCGCAACTAATCGGGTGTCCCGCAATCACGATATTGGCCTTGACGCGAGAACTCCGCGCCACCCTTTCGATGATGCTCCTTGCAGGATCTCTCTCGGAAGCCAGGATGAAAAAAATTTCGTAGCTCTGCCGCTCGAATTCCGTCAACGCGACGAGGTTGCGCTCGAGCCCCGGCTCCACTCCTTTGCACGGGCATAGCAGGGCCACGCGCGGAGCGTAGAATCCCGGATCGGAATGCAGCCGCCGGCGCACGTAGCCGAGCCACTGCGCGCCCTGCCAGACAAGATACGTTCCGAGCAGAATCTGGGTGGTTGTCAGCAAGTAAAAGAGCGTGTCCATTTTCTCAGAGAATAACAGAGGAAGATTCTTCGCGGAGCGGCGGTCAAGCGGTTAGAATCGCACGCGTTAACGGCAGATCAGGGGTTATCTCACACGGTGTTTCTGCGTAATGGCTGTAAGGGCCTGTTTCGTCTCTGTTCCATTTGTTCAAGGAGAATGCGATGCCAAGAGTTGATGCGGGGATGGTCACATCGGGAGTCGAACTGCCGGGCTACCGGATTGTGAGGAACTTTGGGATTGTGCGCGGAATCGTCGTGCGCTCGCGCAGCATTCTCGGGAATCTGGGCGCTGCGCTGCAAACCATCGTTGGGGGCAACATCACGCTGCTTACGAATTTATGCGAGAAAACTCGCGAGGACGCTTTCGAGCTGCTCTTGCAGCATGCGGGCGAACATGGAGCCAACGCCGTGATTGCCATGCGTTACGACGCGACCGAAGTGATGCAGGGCGTAACCGAGGTGCTTGCCTATGGCACGGCCGTGCAGGTCGAGCGCATTTCTTAAACTAACGGGTCCGTGTTCGCGGTGCGCCGCGAACCAATGCTAGAATTTCAGCTCTCATGTTTTGCCCAACGTGCGGCGCAAAAGCTTCTGCAACGGCGAAGTTCTGTTCGTCCTGCGGTCAGGCGATGGATTGGGACACCGGAGCCACGCTGATGGATCATGGCGGCAGCTTCGAGGGCGAAACCATTGCTCCTCCCGCGCCCACGCCACGCAAGCCGCCTTCGACGCCCACACCGTCAAAGAGCCCGCGCTCTAACCCGACTTCCAATCCGCTGACCAGTTCGGACACCATCGGGGGCGGCCGGTTCACCCCTGGCCAAATCCTTGCCGAGCGCTATCGCATTGTGGCGCTGGCGGGCCGCGGCGGCATGGGTGAAGTTTTTCGCGCAGAGGACTTGACCCTCGGTCAAATCGTCGCGATGAAGTTTCTCCCGGAGAGACTCTCCCAAGATGCTGCAGCGCTCTCGCGGTTCCATGCCGAGGTGCGCAACGCGCGCCAGGTCTCTCATCCTAATGTTTGCCGCGTGTTTGACATTGGGGAAGCGGAGGGGACGCTCTTCCTAACAATGGAATATGTGGACGGCGAGGATCTCGCTTCCGTGGTGCGCCGCATCGGCCGCCTTTCACCGGACAAAGCCACCGAGATTGCCCGGCAAATCTGCGCCGGACTGGCCGCGGCCCATGAGCGCGGCGTCATTCACCGCGACCTGAAGCCTGCCAACGTGATGCTCGACGGCGCCGGAAAAATCCGCATCACGGATTTCGGACTGGCCGGCCTCGCCGCGAGCATCCAAGGAGAAGAGGCCCGCGCGGGAACCCCGGCTTATATGGCCCCAGAGCAACTCGCGGGTAAGGAAGTCACGACCAAGAGCGACATCTATTCCCTCGGGCTTATCCTTTACGAAATCCTCACCGGCAAGCGCGCCTTCGAGGCGTCCACGCTCCGGGAGTTGGTGAGGTTGCGCGAATCCGGAGCCATCACCAATCCTTCGACGCTGGTTCGCGATCTCGATCCTTTAATCGAGAGCGTAATTCTGCGCTGTCTCGAAGCCGATCCCGACAAGCGGCCTGCATCTGCGTTGCAAGTCGCGGCGGCTCTTCCTGGCGGTGACCCTCTTGCCGCCGCTCTGGCAGCCGGCGAGACTCCGTCGCCTCAAATGGTCGCTGCGGCGGGCAGTACCGAAGGTATCAAGCCTTGGTTGGGGCTGGCGTTGGTTGCGACGGTGCTGCTCGGGCTCGTCGCGCACATGATGCTGGCCGACCGCTACCGGGTGCAAAATCTCACGCCGCTCGAAAAACCGTCCGACGTGCTTCTCGCCCGCTCCCAGGAAATCGTTCAACAACTTGGATTCACAGAAGCGTCGGCGGACAGCGCCCATGGGTTCTTTGCCGACAATGACTATCTCAACTACATTCAGCAGCAAGACAAATCGCAAACGCGCTGGCAACGACTGTCATCGGACCGTCCAGCAACGATTCTCTTCTGGTACCGCCAGAGTCCGCGGGAGATGCAGTCGGACAATTTCTTCAACTCCATCGGCTCGGGAGTCATCACGCCCTGGGAGCCGCCGTCCGATGTAACCGGCATGATCAGTGTGTTTTTGGATTCCCAAGGCCGGCTACTGCTTTTCAAACGCATTCCACCCGAGTACGATCCGCCAACTGGTTCTTCTCCCCCGCCCGATTGGTCCCCGCTCTTCTCGGCTGCTGGTCTCGATCTGTCCAAGTTCACACCCGCTACTCCCGAGTGGTCGGATCTCTTGTATTCCGACACACGCGCGGCATGGACTCGTGAAATCACCGCTCCGATTCATGTCACAGAACGAGTGGAGGCCGCGGCTTATCGAGGGAAGCCGGTTTATTTCCGGGTTTTGTTCCCTTGGGCCGACCCGTACCGCGATCGGCTCCATCCTGCTTCCACTCAGCAAAAATTCGCCGGCATCATCGGAATCGCCGTGTTTGGGGCGGTGCTTTTCGGAAGCATCTTGATTGTCAAAAGAAACGTCCGGCAAAAGCGCGGGGACGAAGCCGGCTCGTGGCGTTTGGCCAATTTCCTTTTCTTTGTGTTTCTTGCGATGTGGGCGCTGCAGGCGCATCATCTTGCCTCCCTGGGTGAATTTCGAACCGCCGTGCTCGCGCTGGCCTGGGCCTTTCTCGTCTCCACCTTCGCGAGGATGCTTTATTTCGGACTGGAGCCGTTTGTCCGCAAGCGCGATCCCCATACTTTGATTGGCTGGGTGCGTCTGATTGGCGGGAAGATTCGCGATCCTCTCGTTGGCCGCGATGTTTTGATCGGCATGACCTACGGCGTTTTGCTCGGCGTGTTTGAATCCTTGGACAATGTTCTCCTTCCCCTCCTGGGACGCCGGCCTCCTCAGCCTGGCTCGCCGGCGATGGATTCACTGCTGGGTGTGCGACAAACGCTCGGCTCCGTCTTTGCCTACACTTGGATCTTCGTGCTTTACTCGCTGGGGATTTTTTTCCTTCTTTTCTTGGTGCGGCTGTTGGTAAGAAAGGATTGGATCGCGGCCATCGTGATCGTCTTCCTGGGGTCCATCATGTACCCTGGAGGCGACTACTTTTGGTGGACCTTTTTAGCCTCGGCGGTCATCTGGCTCTCCATCTATTTGGTTCTTCGGCGCTTCGGGTTGCTCGCTTTGGTGGTTGGACTCGTCGTGCAAAACATACTGATCACCTTCCCCATGACCACTCATTTGAGCCGTTGGTATGCCTCGGGAGCTATCGCCGGAATGTTGACGATCATCGCCATTGCCCTGTTCGCGCTCCACAGTGCTTTGGCAGGGCAGCCGCTCTTTAATGCCAAAGTCTTGGACGATTAGTTTTTCCACGCTGGCTTGTTATCCGATGTTTCGGGCCCGCACACTTGAGCGGCGAGGTTTTCCAATTCCGTTAGGGTCCGGCTTGCGGCGACACGCGCTTGCTCCAGGAACGAAGAGTCCAGGAGAAACGCGCAGCGATCGACGTAGGGATGATTCGCTGCTTCAAACGGCTTGCGGCGCCGCGTTCGCGGAGCTGTGGCGAGCAAATCTTCGTACAACTGAAAATCTTTCTGAAAATCGAGGGCCTGCCCTACGCTCCAGCCCTGCTGCCGCACCAGCGCAGCCAGAAACTTTTTTCGAAACAAGGCGGCCTCGCGCCGCGGCATAAGCCTGGCCTTGGACCGGCCCTGCGTTCGCGGCTCGTCGCAAATGATTTCAAGAGCCCGCACGCTCAATTCCAAAAGCGCCTCACGTTGCAACAGCGCAAGCAGGTCGCGATACATCACCGCATGGACTTGCAACGCCTGCCGGCTATTTTCTAGAACATAGGAATCCACAAAACGGGGCACAACGCGCTCCCGCAGAAGCGCTTCGTGGAGCTGCCGCGCAATCTCCGCCGGAGCATTTGCTTTCGATTGTCTTTCGGGGGCCATGCTTTGGCGTACATGGTAGCAGGAGTTTGTCGCCATCTTCGCGAGTGTGGCTTAAAAGAAAAAGCCCGGCAAATTCTGCCGGGCTGTTTGACGTAGCTTTGTCCTGCCCACGAATCGACGACCAAGTCACTTACCGTTCTGCTCTCTTTCGCGATTCACCGATCCCGTGTCACGCAATCACGGCCCTTAGTGAATCGCTCTTGGGCTTTCCGGGCCAAGGCGCTTGTCCTTCGGCTCCGGCTCGGGAGCTAGAGGCGCGGCCACCGGCTCCTTTTGCAGCGCGTGTTCGAGCACCTCGTCGAGAGTATGCACGTAGGTGATTTTGATGTCGCCAAGAATTTCCGGCGACAAGTCCGCCACCACATTCGGCTCGTTATCTGCCGGCAGCAAGACTTCCTTGATGCCCGCGCGCTTCGCGCCTAGCACTTTTTCCTTGACGCCGCCAATCGGCAGCACCACGCCGGACAGCGTCATCTCACCGGTCATGGCCAGCCGGTCTTTCACCGGTCGTCCACTGAGCAGGCTGACCAGCGCAGTCACCATCGCCGCGCCGGCCGACGGGCCGTCCTTCGGCACCGCGCCCGACGGCACGTGAATGTGGATGTCTTGCTTGCGGAAGAAGTCCGGATCGATTCCGTAACGCTCGGCGTTTGCGCGGGTCCACGTCAGCGCTGCAGTCATGGATTCCTGCATCACTTCGCCCAGATGACCGGTCATGGTGAACTGCTTGCCGCCGCGCATCCGCGTCGCTTCGATGAAGATGATGTCGCCGCCCACGGGCGTCCACACCAGCCCCACGGCAACGCCCGGCCGCTTGACACGTTCCTCGACTTCCTTTTCCGTGCGGAACTTCGGGACACCCAGGAATTCGCGCACCACTTCCGGCGTTACGACCATCTTTTCCGTTTTGCCTTCGGCCATGCGGCGCGCCTGCTTTCGCGTGATCGTCGCAATTTCCCGTTCGAGGTTGCGCACGCCCGCCTCGCGCGTGTAGCTGTGAATGATCTCTTGCAGCCCTTCGTCGGTGAACTGGATCTGCTCGTCTACTTTCAAGCCGTGCTCGGAAGCTTGCTTCGGGATCAGGTACTTGTGCGCGATGTGCAGCTTTTCTTCGCCGGTGTACCCCGGCAGCTCGATGATCTCCATTCTGTCGCGCAACGGTTCCGGGATGGGATCCATCCAGTTGGCCGTGGCGATGAACAGCACCTTCGACAAATCGAACGGCACATCGAGATAATGATCGCGGAACGAGTTGTTCTGCTCCGGATCGAGCACTTCCATCAGCGCCGACGAAGGATCGCCGCGGAAGTCGCGTCCCAGTTTGTCCACTTCGTCCAGCATCATCACCGGATCGTTGGTTTCCGCGCGCTTCAGCCCTTGGATGATTTGCCCAGGCAACGCGCCGATGTAGGTCCGGCGGTGGCCGCGAATTTCCGCTTCATCGTGCATTCCGCCAAGGGCGATGCGCACGAATTTGCGTCCCAGCGAGCGCGCAATGGACTTGCCCAGCGAAGTCTTCCCCACGCCAGGAGGCCCGACGAAGCACAGGATTGGCCCCTTCATCCCCGGCTGCAGCTTTTTCACCGCCAGATAATCGAGGATGCGTTCCTTGACCTTTTGCAAATCGTAATGGTCTTCTTCGAGAATCGCGTGCGCTTTGGGAATGTCAATCTCCGACGCGCCTGAGGACTTGCTCCACGGCAGCGAGGTCATCCATTCCAGGTACGTGCGCGAAACCATATACTCCGCCGAAGCCGGCGTCATTTTCGCCAGGCGCTTCAGCTCACGCTCGCATTCCTTCTTGGCTTCCGCCGGCATTCCGGCTTCTTCCACTTTTTTGCGAAGCTCGTCGATTTCCTGCGTTGAATCCTCCGATTCGCCCAGTTCCTTTTGGATGGCCTTCATCTGCTCGCGCAGAAGGTACTCGCGTTGGTTCTGGCTGACCTGTTCCTGCACCTGCTCGTGAATTTTCGAGCGCAGCTCGAGAACTTCCAATTCCTTCGACAGTTCGCGGATCAAAATTTCCAGACGCTTGCGGACGCTCGGCGTTTCGATTAGCTCCTGGCGCAAAAGCGTGGAAAGCGAAGGCAGCATTCCGGCGATGAAGTCTGCAAGCTCGCCAGGATCCTCGATGCTCATCGCCTTGGATTGCAGGTCATCGGACAGCTGTGGCGAGTGACTCACCACTTCGCGGAACAGGTCCTGCGCGTTGCGCTGCAGCGCCTCTAGTTCCGCATCCACTTCTCCGATGATGTCCGGCTCGGGTTTCACCTGAGCTTTCAGGAACGGCCGCAGATTCACCAACTCAACGATCTGGATGCGTTGCAGCCCTTCCAGAAAGACCACTACGTTGCCGTTGGGCATCTTGACAGTCTTATGCACCCGCGCCAGCGTCCCAACCTTATGCAAGTCGGCGGCCGCGGGATCTTCAATCCGCGGATCGAGCTGGGCGACCACACCCAGCAGCTTATCCTCACCTTGCAAGGAACCAACGAGCGCCAGAGAGCTTTCCCGTCCTACCGTCAGCGGAAGCATGGCGCCCGGAAAGAGCACCGTGTCGCGCACCGGTAAGATCGGCAGAACCTCCGGTATAAACAACTTTTTCTCAGCCATATTGTCCCCAGTCTCTCAAAAGGGTGTATATAGAACCCCTCTATTTGCGATTAGATGCGGCCGAATTTCAAATGTTGCACAAGAATGAGAAGGCACCTGGCATTAAATCTTAGTCTGTTATGCTCACATTCTACGCCCATTGTCCCGTTTTTGCAAACACGTCATTAAGCCGTTCATTCTCTATTGCTTACAAACCAGATCAGCTCAGTTCGTCTTTCTTTTGCTTGCGCTTGAAGTTTCTGAGTACGTATTCCGTGGCCTGTTCTTTGGTTTTGAGCTGCCCTTCGAGTTGGGCGTCTTCGACCCCCCTTAGAATGCGAGCAAACTCGGGGCCGGGCTGAAAGCCCATGGCTAGAAGGTCGTCTCCCGTTAGAACCCGTTCCGGCCGCACCTGCTCGGGGGGAGTCTCGTCCAGGAAGTGTTGGACGAACTGGTACGAATCCAGGTGCCGGTGGCTGGAAAGGCAGTCCAGCCGGTGCAGTTCCAGATGCTCGTCGAACCGCGGCAACCTTACAAACCGCTTCAGCGTGGCTTTCTTCATTGCCTCCACCGCGCCAAACCTCATGTGATTCTCGACCAGCGCCGCAATCTGTTCGGCGTCCTCGTTCGAAAAGCGCAGCCTACGGCAAATCTCCTCCGCGATCTTTACGCCCACATCCACGTGATGATTGAACCGGATCCGGTCGCCTGTTTCTTCCGCGGACTGGAAGGTCGGCGGCTTCCCAACGTCGTGCAACAGTACACCCCAGGCCAGCGTGGGGGAAGCGCCTTTTGCAAGTTGTTCCAGCATGAGTCGCGTATGAATCCACACGTCGCCTTCCGGATGAAATCCCGGAGGTTGCTCGACGCCCTTCATCGCCGCAATTTCCGGCAAAACTTGGCCCAGCAGCCAGGTCTCATCGAGCAATTCGAATGCGCGACGCGCGGCTCCTTCCGTGAGCATCTTTGTAAGTTCTTCGCGGATGCGCTCGGGAGAGACTTGTTGAACTTCTCGAACGCGGCGACGGATGGCGCGAAACGTCGCCTCTTGCACTTGGAAGCCGAACCGCGCTGCGAAACGCACCGCTCGCATCATGCGCAGCTTGTCTTCCGCAAAACGAACTTCGGGATCGCCAATGGCCCGGATCACTCCCGCGCTGAGGTCCCTCTGCCCGCCGACGAAGTCCAGCACTTCGCAGTTATCGTGTCTCATCAGCAGCCCGTTGATCGTGAAGTCCCGGCGCTGAACGTCCTCTTGCGGCGTTTTCGAATAAACCACGCGGTCTGGATGCCGGCCGTCGCTGTAGCCCATATCCGAGCGGAATGTCGCAACCTCCACCTTCAAGCCATTCTTCGGGATGAGCATCACGCCGAACTGCGCGCCAACCGCCACGCTTTCTGGAAAGAGTCCCGCAACTTCGACCGGTGTCGCCTCGGTAGCCACGTCGAAATCCGCCGGCTCGCGGCCCAGCAGAAGGTCGCGCACACACCCACCCACCAGCAGCGCCTGATGCTTATTGCGCTGCAGCATCTCGCAAATCGAATTGGCCAACTCCCGCGCGCTCATGATTCTGATTATGCGCCAGTTCCCCAAAAATCGACTCTGTGGCTCGTTTCATGGAGCACTTCTTCCAGTGTCATCCCGAGCGAAGTGAGGGATCCGCTTTTTTTGCAAGGTTCAAAGGGGAGGTGAACTGAGGAACGAAAACAGGCTGCTTTATTTGCTGCGGAATACCAGGCAGGTAATGTCGTCGGATTGCCGCGTGGCGCCGACGTATTCATCCACGCGTTTCATCAGGAACTGCAGCGTTTCTTGGGCGTTCCAGTCGGGCAGGTTGCGAATCGCTCCTTGCCAGCGGCTGTTGCCAAACTCTTCGCCCGTTTCGTTGAACGCTTCCACCACGCCGTCGGTGAAGAAAATCAATGCGTCGCCCGGCCGCAGTTCCAAAGCGGCGGTTTGGTATTCCGCCCCCAGCTTGATTCCCAGCGGTAGGCCGCCAACTTCCAACGTTTCAAACGTGCCATCCGCGCGTCGCAGTATCGGCGCATTGTGGCCGGCGTTCACGTAAGTGAGCCGCCGCGTCGCAGGATCGTAGTCGCACAAAACCGCGGTCGTAAAGCGCCGCCCATCCAGACTGTAGGCCGATGCGTAGCGGTTTAGCCGCGTCACCAGTTCCGCCAAGGGCACACCTTCGCCCGCAATCGTGCGCAAGCTAGCCTGCAGCGTCGCCATCAAGAGCGCTGCCGGCACGCTTTTTCCCGCCACGTCCGCAATCACCACTACCAGCCGGTCACGCCGCTCGTCGGGGTAAAACGCATCATAATAATCGCCCGCCACAGAATTCTGCGGACGTGTCGCAAAAGCGATGTCCGCTCCCGGCACTTCTGGCGGCTGCGAAGGCACAAGCCACATCTGAATTTCGCGCGCGATTTCCAGGTCGCGCTTCATGGTCACTTTGTCGGCCAATTCCAGCGATAGCAGCAACAGAAAGAGCAGGGCGGCAATCCCTACGAAATTCACGTCGAAGGAAACATTTCTTCCCAACTGAAACTTGAATCCCGACATCACCAGCATAAGCAATGCGATGAGCAAGAGGACCCGCCGCGCCGGCGTCATCTTCATCAACATCGACCAAAACAACGTTTTCGCGATGTGAAGGAAGCGGTAAACCCCGTGACGCCTGCCCAGCTCCTCCTCGTCCGCCTCTTTCATGTAGAAGCTGTAGCTCGCTCGCGCGTCGGCGGTGAATTGCGACCATAGTTCATCGATCTCCCGGCCCTCGCTTACGCGCTGCCAGAAATTCCGCACGCGCGGGCCGTGCCCATAACCCGGCTGCGACGAAGAAACACCTGGTGTTGGTGATGCGCTCGAGCTCATAAGCGTGCCACGACGGAACTCAAATTATAGGACATTCAAGCCGGTTCTGCTGGAAGTGCGCGTTTGGCGCCCCTCCCTCGCCCGCACGTCCTGCGAGTCACAGCTTGCCATGTCAGGCAGAGTGTCGTGTTCGTGTCATCCGGAGCGAAGCGAAGGATCTCAACCGATCCGTTAACTCCAGCTTATGGCGCTTCCGGCAACGCGGGCCGCTCGAGAAGGCCGCAAGCTAATCCTCGCGCTCGTGGTCTAGCTCCTCGGTCGAGAGCGATCCGCCGAATTGCACCTTACCGAAACCGAAGCGGTCGCGCAGACGGTCGGCCGCCTTCGTCAGCTTCGCAAGCTTTTCACGACGGTCCGCATCCAGCAAGTCGAGCTGCTTATTGCCATGCGTAAAGTTGCCGAGGCTGACTCCCAGCAAGCGAACCTTCCTTTTCGGATCACGATGCTTGCAAAACAGTTCCTGAAACACGGCATAAATGTCAGCGTCGAGTTGGGTTGGCTCCGCGAGCGTCTTTGCGCGCGTGTGCGTTTCAAATCCCGCATATCGAATGGTTAGCGTTAGGGTCCGTGCAGCGAGCCCCGCTTCGCGCAGCCGCTTGCAAGCTTTTTGTGAAAGGTGGCTCAGAATCGTAGCCATCTCGTTCACATTGTCGCTGTCTTCGCCAAAAGTGAGGTTGTGAGAAATGGACTTCGGCTCCGCATCAATCACGAATTCGTAGGAATCGCCACCGCGCGCCTTCCGGTAGAGCGCGTCACCCCACTGCCCAAAAGTCTTTTCCAGCTTTTCCTGGGGAAGCTCGGCGAGCTGCTCCACGGTGTCGATGCCCAGCCCCCGCAATGCTCGCTCCGTTACTTCGCCAATCCCGGGAATCTTTCGTACCGGGAGCGGCGCGAGGAAACGCGCTTCGCATCCCGGCGGAACCCATACGAGGCCGCGCGGCTTGGCCTGGTCGGAAGCCACCTTCGCCGTGAGCCGCGTCGTGGCCAACCCGCCAGAGCAGGGAAGCGCCGTCTCCCGCGTGATGGTTCGAAGCAGCTTGTCGGCGGTCCCAAACGGCGGCCCGTGGAGGCGTTCCGTCCCGGCAAGATCGAGATAGGCCTCGTCAATCGAAACCATTTCGACGACCGGCGAGAATTTCGCGAGGACCGTCGCGACGCGATCGCTCCATTCGCCGTATTTTTCGTGGTGTCCATCGAGGAATACCGCGTGCGGGCAGAGCCTTCCCGCCGTTCGCAGCGGCATCGCCGAATGAATTCCGTACTTCCGCGCTTCGTAGCTGGCTGCGGAAACGACGCCCCGCTGATCCTTTTGTCCGCCGACAACAACCGGTTTGCCGCGCAGTTCTGGGCGCTCCAGCAACTCCACCGACACGAAGAACGCGTCCATGTCCACATGCAGAATGGACGCCACCCCATCGGCCGCCCGCTCTTCCAGCGGCCCATGCCTCGCCCGAAACCGTGCCAGCTCCGGCATGGCCCTAGCCTACGCCCGCAATTTGTGAACGACAACAGAGTGTGGCTACAACTTCTCGGCAGCGAGGACGCGGGGGGTACCCGCGAGGTCATTGGTCACGCCGACCTTGGTCCAGGTGGATTCATCGAGCAGGGGCTGAACCGCAGGCAAGCTGTTGTGCCCGAGTTCGAGGACAAGAATGCCATGCGGCAGCAGATACTTTGCCGATTGCGCGATAAGATAGGCATAGAGCTCATGGCCCTCTTCGCCGCCATAAAGCGCGATTTCCGGTTCGTGCTCGCGGACTTCACGCATCAACGTGGCGGCCTCCCGCCGCCCGACGTAGGGCGGATTGCTTATGATCAGATCGAACGAAGGCGGTTCGTCACTGACTTGTGTCTCGTTCGAAGAGTTTTCCCAAGCAATGGTTGATGGTAGCGGCGCAGCATGCTGCGCCGCCGTCAGCGAAACGTTGTCCAACAGGTCTGCTTCGAGAAAATGCACGCGATTCGCGACACCGTGGCGGGAGGCGTTACCCCGAGCAACGGCAAGCGCCGCAGGTGCGATGTCCGTTGCGACAAATGCTGCCCGGGGAAGCTCTTTCGCCAGCGCAATCGCAATACAGCCGGACCCCGTGCCGATATCCGCGATTCGCAGACCGGCGCCATCCGTCTTTTGTCGCCTTCCCGCGCGAAGTTCACGAGATGCAAGGCGATCCAGCGCGACTTCAATGACATGCTCCGTTTCCGGGCGGGGAATCAACACATCGGGCGTAACCTCAAATTCCAGCCCCCAGAATTCCTGCCTCCCCGTGAGGTGCTGCGTCGGTTCGCCCGCAGCTCGTCGGCGAACCAGCTCCGAATAACGCTCAGCCACGGGGGCCACGATCTCTTCCTCGGGATGGGAATATATCCACGTGCGGTCCCGACCCAGCACATGGAGAAGCAGCAACTCCGCGGCAAGCGTATACGAAGGAACTTGCGCGTCTCGCAACTGCGCGATCCCTTGCTTCAACGCGCCCCGAATATCCAGCGTCGTCCCCAAATCGAATGCGCTCCTTTTCTCTGTGCCCTTCGTGTCTCTGCCTTTGATTTTCTTGCCGTTCCCCATCATTGTGGGGTTGCGAGCTCCTGCTGGAGCCGCTCGGCTTCGTAATGGGAAACGAGAGCGTCCACCAGCGGCGCGAGCTTCCCGTCCATGACTTCCGTGAGTTGATGGAGCGTCAATCCGATGCGGTGATCCGTCACGCGGTTCTGCGGGAAATTGTACGTGCGGATTTTTTCCGAGCGGTCGCCGGTTTTGATCTGTCCGCGGCGCTCCGCCACGATAGCCGCCTGCTGTTTTTCTTGCTCGAGTTCGTAAAGACGAGCGCGGAGAACGCGCATAGCCTTGGCGCGATTTTTGATCTGCGATTTTTCGTCCTGCTGCGAAACGACCAGACCGGTAGGAAGATGCGTGATGCGCACCGCGGAATAGGTGGTGTTCACCGACTGCCCGCCCGGACCCGAGGAGCAGAACGTATCAATGCGCAAATCCTTTGCTTCGATCTTGATGTCAATTTCGTCAGCTTCCGGCAGCACCGCGACGGTCGCGGCCGAAGTGTGAATGCGGCCTTGCTGTTCCGTGGCTGGCACGCGCTGCACGCGGTGTACGCCGCTCTCGTATTTCAGCTTGGAATACACTTTATTTCCTTGAATCGCGGCAACAACTTCCTTCATGCCGCCGAGCGACGACGGCGAGCTTTCCAGGATTTCCACTTTCCAGCCTTGCGTTTCCGCGTAGCGCGAGTACATGCGGAAAAGCTCAGCCGCGAAAAGCGCGGCTTCATCTCCGCCCGTCCCCGCGCGGATTTCGATCAGCACGCTCTTTTCGTCGTTGGGGTCTTTCGGCAGCAGCAGGAGCTTCAGCTCACGCTCGACTGTCTCTTTGCGCGCCGCCAGCGACTTCTCCTCTTCGTGCGCCATCTGCTTCATCTCGGCGTCGTCCGCTTCCAGGAAGAGCTGGTGCGCCCCCACGAGGTCTTTCTGAATCTGTTTGTACTCGCGGTGCTTGGCGACGATTTCTTCGAGCTCGGCGTGCTGTTTGGCGATTTTCTGGAAACGCGCAGAATCGCCCACCACCTCGGGAGAAGAAAGCTGCTGTGTCATCTCCTCGTAGCGCGAATCCAGCTGATCCAATTTTTCAGTCAGTGTAAGTACGGCCATGGCAGATCCTTTTGGAAAATCGGCATTAGAAAATCGAAAATGGATACAAGTGCGGCGCCCCGTGAATGGAGCGAAAGGCGAGGCAGCTAATAAAATGCGGCGTACATCCTTCCGATAGAATAACCCCGAATACCATTTCGCGCAAACCGGCGGAGTGAGCTGAACTTTCCGAGCTCGCGAGCCGCAAACATTAGGACGGATGTTGATCGCCCCTGGGGCAATGCTTCTGGCCTTCCTGTCTTTTTGACGGGGCTTGATCTTGTTTCCTCTTGGCTGGCTCCTTCGCGGGCCCACAGCAAATCCCCCACGCACCAGTAGGCCGTCCGCGCGGTTGCTGAGATGCGCCGCGGTGTACTACGATGCGCCTAGAGCATGAGCGAGGCCACTCGAACGATTTTGCAGAGTGAACCAGCGGCTGTCCGCGAACCGGAGCGCGAGGCCGATCCGGGTTTTCTTTGGGATTTTTGGTATCCAGCGGCGCAGAGCACCGAACTTCGCGCGCAGAAACTCACGAAGGCCCTCCTCCTGGAAGTGCCTCTGGTGCTGGGGCGCACCGCCGAGGGAAAAGCTTTTGCGATGCGCGACGCCTGCCCCCACCGCGGAATCCCGCTTTCCTACGGCCGCGTGGATGGCAACGTCGTGGAGTGCTGCTACCACGGCTGGCGGTTCGACGCTTGCAGCGGTCAATGCCTCGAGATCCCTTCCCTCACTTCGCAGGACAAGCTGAAAGTTGAGCGCGTCCTTGCGGGGCATTATCCCTGCGAAGAGCGCGACGGCTCTATCTGGGTCTACATGAATGCGCCAGGCACGCGCCTGCCGGAGACCATCCCAGAAACGCCGGCGCTCAAAGTCTTCAGCGAGAACTACAAAATCACGCATCTCTCCTGCGACCTGCCGTCACACATTGATCACGGCATCATCGGGCTGATGGACCCGGCGCACGGCCCCTTTGTGCATCAATCGTGGTTCTGGCGGAAGCGCGCCAGCATCCACGAAAAAGCCAAGCAGTTCGAGCCGATTCCCAACGGTTTCCGCATGAGCCCGCACTCGCCGAGCACGAACAGCGCCCCCTACCAGTTGCTCAAGAAAATCACGGGCGAGCCGGTGACCACCACCATCGATTTTGTGTTGCCCAATCTGCGAACGGAAATCGATCAGAGCGGCAAACTCTGGTTTTCCAGCCGAGCAACAGTGACTCCAGTGCGACGAGATTTGTGTCGCATTGATTTTGTTGCCGCCTGGAACCTGCCCCTGCCGGTGTTCGTGTTCCGCCCGTTCGCAAAAACGTTTCTTCACCAAGATCAGGAAACCATGATTCGGCAGGCGGAAGGGCTGAAGCACAACCCACGGCTCATGCTGATTGACGACGCGGACCGCCAAGCCAAGTGGTATTTCGCGCTGAAGGCCAACCTGCGCGAATCGCGCCGCACCGGCGGTCCCATGGTCCATCCCATGGACGGCCCCGTAACCCTCCGCTGGCGCTCCTAGCCACAAAAAATCAATCCCTGGAAACCTTAGCCGTATTGTCGCTGGCGTCTAGCTAGCGGAGGGAGGACAGATCAAAATCGACGGAGACGGCGTCGCCTTCGCGGGGAGTGACTTCGACGCTTGCAGAATCGGACTTAAACGCGGTTGCGGGGAACTGGACATAGACGATGGCGCCGGTCAGCAAGCAACCGCCCTCCGAGCACTGATACTGCGGTTCCCCGGAGATGTCCTCGGTGGTGATTTCTGCGTCGCCGTCGAAGATGCGGTACTTGAAAGCGCGCCAGAATTCCGGGGAGCGCTGCTGAAGGGCGGTGGGAGAACCAGAGCGCGAATCGGTGGGCCTGGCGATGATGGCGCCGTAGGACGGCGTGAACTGAATCTCCACCTGGATTTCGACGATTTCATCATGCGCTTTGTGGTCGATGGCCGCGCGCTGCGCGCTGTAGTCGGATTGCCGGTTGGAATACTGGACGAGGAGAGCGAAAGGCGTCAAAAAGGTGACGGCGGCAATGTGCGGCCCGGTTTTGGGAGCAGGAAGCCGCTTCGTGTATTTGTTCAGGAAGGCGTACATCGATTCGTCGTGCCGCTGCCCGAGGAAGTACGCCTCTCGCACAGCCTGCTCCGAAAGCGGCGTGTCGTAAGCGAAGGAAGGCGGGATGAGCAGCAGTCCTCCGGTGAGGAGAGAAAGGGTAGAGCGCAAGAGTCTGGGCATGGGGCGCCTCCGTTACTCAATTAGACGGAGGGGAGGTGTGGCTGGGTTTCCCTGAGAATGGGACTGGCACCTACTCGGGAACGCCGTCGTTGATTTGGCTGCAATCCATGCCCAGTGTGCCGTTGACGCTGAAGACCAAGCCATGGAAGCGGAGAACACTGCCGGGTGCAAGAGAGTTTGTATTGAGCAGTTGCGCGGTGCTATCGACGTAAACTTCCGGGGAGCTGGGATTGTTGAGAACAGTCGCTTGGCCAGGCTGCACTGCTAATGCGGGAAAGAGGTCGTAAGGCGCGAGCGTAACCGTATAAACTGCGAAACTGCCCGCACTGGAAACTGAAGAGACGGTTCCATTGATGGTCTGCGGCAATAGCGTGATGGTGTTCGCTGAGGTATAGGTGTAACTACCTAGGTTTGAGATGAGAGAACACGGCAATATGTTGTCCGGCGACCATCGTCGCCCCATTAAAAGTGGCAGCAAAGGGCAGGTTTTGGAGATTCGTGAATTCGCCGGAAGTCTTGAAAACGGTGTTTGCTGGAAAGGAGTATAGCCGGAAACGGTGGGATGTGCGCACCGATCATCCCCCCTGTTGTTGGCGGCCGAGGACCCGCAGCGCAGGCACCAATGCGTCCACGAAGTTTAGCGGACCAAACATCAGGTTCGTGGCTGTTTGGTCATAAACTGCCACGCGAGTTGCCGAGAGCGAGCCATCGGGCTGAATAGCCGCATCGGTGTCCACGAACATGCCTGCGGAAAGAGAGTGAATATCAGAAATTCCCTGGAACAGGGTGCTGGTGGACGAATTCAGCTGTAGCGTAAGACCATCCGGAGTGACCAGGCTAAAACTTCCGCTGCCTGTGTCGACAGAAGAGACGCGCCCTCGAACGGCCGTTTCCTTTCCATTCTCGTCGTTGGTCGGCTGGAAGGCAAAAGCGAGGGGCGTCAGGTCTGGGGAGGCGAGCAAGTTGAGGGAGACGCCCATGTCATTGCCGCCGATGGTGATCGGCCTGGGCAAGTTCACCGTTACTTGGGAAGGTGGGGTATCTCCGTAAGCAAAAATGCTGATCACAAGCCCGCCGGAGGAGTTGAGAGCTTCGCAGCTGAACGAGGATGCCCCAATCGTGGCGGCGGTTGCCGTGCACGTGTCTTGAGGAATGCGAACGGGGGGCAGCGGAGTAGCCGCACCGTTGGAATGAATGAACTCGGCGGTCTGCGAGGACGTGATCACGGGTACTTGTGCTCCGGCTTTGTTAGTCAGGGTGAGACCAGTTATGTTCAGGCTAAATTCCGATAACTTGTCAATTGGCGGTGCTCGAAAGATGCCCGGTGACACTGGTAGGTGTTGGCGGTGGTTGGTTCATGGACATGCCGGACGAACAGCCCGAAGGGATGTAGATTGCGAGCAACAAAGCCAAATAGGCTGAAAACCGCAAATAAAACGGAATTGAGGGGCGAAAGAATGGAATCGAAGAGAGCATGAGGACCCTCTGGGATGGTGCTCGAAATAGGAAACGTCCCGGCGATCATTCGGACACAACCCAGAGTCTTCCATTTGTTCCGCGATCGCTACTGCATAGCCATCCGGTAAACACCTGAGATCGTAGTCCGAAACCCTTGACAGGATGAGACGAAAGCCTATGAAGTCGCGATGAGCGGACAGGCCGGGTATGCGTCATGCCGGAATTCTACGAAGCCAGACCTGTTGCGAATACTGCACCGATGGGCAAACGGCCTTGCGTCATTGAGCACAACTCGAAGCTAGATGCGCCGCGCGGTATTGGGGAAGTCGAGCCACACCTTGACGCCGCAGAAGTGCGAGCCTTCCGTGCAGATGGGCGTGGTGATGCCGGCGCGAAGATGGCAGGGCGGACCGATATAGCGCGCAAGTTCGGGATGGACTTCGCGGAGCTGCGCGATTTCGTCCATCGAGGCTTGAAAAATTTCTTCCTGGGCGTTGAAACACGTGCGCATAGTCCATTTGTGGAGTAAATGGAGAAGCGAGCCGGATTCGTAAAGGCGGATGGATTTTGCGTTTGGGAGAACGTACAGAGCGATTTCGAGGGGAACGCCGCGGTCGAGAAGTTGATTTTTGGCGGACCAGGCGTCGTGCATAGCGCGGTCGTAAGTTTCCTTGGCGCGCGGATTCGCGGCGAGAAGCATGGGCGTGATGTAGTCGGGCTCGCGCGTGTCGGTAAGCGTGAGCAGCGGCCGCGAACCCGGAACCATGCGATGGCGCTGGTCCTGGCTGTCGGCAGTGTGGCTGATTTTTTTGACAAAAGTGTAATTCGCGTGCTGGAGCGCGCGCATCATGGGCGCGTGCACTCCGACGTTGAGTGTTTCGAGTCGGTAGAGATTGCGCGCGGGATTGAGCAGCCGGTCGAGAGCTTCGGCGTCGGAACATTGTGAGACGGTGAGACCCGCGACGGCGCGATAGGATTCGGCGATGATGCGGAGCGCGTTGGGGGAGTAGTCCACGAGCCGGGAAGTCTTGCCGTTGAGCTGGGCGTCGAATTCGTGCGCGAAGGATTCGCCAGCAGACGTGGCGGGTTGCGCGTCTTTCCATTCTGGCAATTCTTCGAGTGGTTCCGTTCCAAAGCGCTCGAAAAATTGCGGGTCAATCGTTTTCACTTGCGAAACCATTTCGCCGATGACGTTACGAGCTTCGCTAGGAGTATCCGAAGCGGAGCACATGCGCCACAAGCGGTGCAAAACGATGCCGGAGAGCGTGTGCACCATGGTGGTGAACGCCGCGACCGGAAGAACGTAGCGCGCGATTTCGATGGCGCGTTTTTCGGCTGAGCGCTCGATTTTTTGCAGGCGCTTGGGATGCGACATCGGGCTGACATGCCAGATGTCGTTGAGGATGTCGCGTGTGTCTCCGATCAGAAGAGCGGAAAGCTCGCGATAGTAATTCCAGGTGCGTGCGATAGATTGCTCGTAGATTTCTTTGCTCTTTTCATCGAAGAAAAGCGAGACGGGCGGGACGTAGGCTTGCGCGCGGTCGAGGCGGACGTAGCGCTGGCTTTGCTGCTCGGAATTATAGAAAGGATGCGCGTGAAGGAAGGACCAGACGAATTGGCGGCTGACGTTTTCGAGGCCGAATTCAAAATGCGCGTGCTGGTAGACCGTGTGGTGGCCGCTGTAAAACGTCGCGGCGCCGATGCTGAGGCGCTGCTTGTCGGTAATCTCTTCGGGAGTGATGAGGCGCGACGCATAGCAGGTGCGCGCGGCGGCGATGGCGGAATCGAAAGGATGCGCGAAAGCATTCCGGAGGGTGACGCGGGGCTGGGCGGAAACAACGTGCTCGCCGGAGTGCGAGCCGTCGAACATGCGAGATTGCGTGGCCACGTTGGGGGATTATTTTACAGGAATCAGAGAACGAGGACACACTTGTTCTGCCAGTTCAACAATCGCCTTTGTTGACGTTCAGCCGACTGCAACCGGACCAGGATTCCGTTCGTTGCGAGATCAACCCGGAACAAATTGGGAATCTCCTCTTAGAGCAGGCTTCAAAATCTCTCGCCCGTTGAGTTGCACGGCGCAGAAGCCACTGCCAGCGGAATGCTTCTCCTACTTCTTGGCGGCGCCGGCTTTGGAAGCGGCTTCGGCGTATTTCTTGGTGAAGCGCTCGACGCGTCCAGCGGTGTCCACGAGTTTCTGCTTACCCGTGAAGTAGGGATGGCAATTCGAGCAGATTTCCACGCGCAGCATGTTGCCCTTGATCGTGGAGCGAGTCTGGAACGTGTGGCCGCAGGCGCAGTGCACCGTCACGGGATGATAATCGGGATGAATACCGGGTTTCATGGGGCTGCCTTTCGTCGCGTCCGGTCTGCACGGCAAACCCGGCCAAGCCAGGGGATACAGCCGCGTCGCTAGGTCGCGAGCAATTCTTAATCATACGCGAAGAGTCAAATTTCGCAAAATGGGGTGGGGGAGAACAGAGATCGGAGAATAGAGATCAGATGCCAGCGCTGCCCACCTTGTTCTTCCTTGGAGAGGCGCGATTGGATAGAGTTGAGGCCCTGAAAGCTGTTGAGAATGGGGGAGCGCATGTCGAAATTCGGAATGACGGCGGCGGTAGCGGGAATTTTGTTCCTGGGGCTAAGTGGCGCTCGAATGGGTGCGGGAAATGCGGATGCCGATGCGCGGAACGAGATCGACGCGTTCAATAAGAAGTTCATCGAGTTGCACTTGAAGATGGATACGCCTGGCATGATGGCGATGTGGGAGGAAGACGGCTTGGATTTGATGCCGGGTCAAGCGCCGATTGTGGGGAGAAAGACCATAACGGCGTGGGTTGAAAACGTTTTGTCGAAGAATCCGGGATACCAGGTGGTGAAAGAAGAGATGGAATTTCACGACATTCAAGTGTGCGGAGATTGGGCGACGGAATGGGCGACCGAGCATCAGGTGGCCAAGGCGCCGGAAGGGAAACCCGATTTCGACGGGTACGGAAAGTTGGCGCTGGTGCTGCATCGCGAGGCCCGCGAGTGGAAGATTAAACAGGAAATGTGGAACGTGTCGCCCAAGCCTTGAAGGGTGATGCGTCTTATTCCGTCCTCAGCGCATGCATCGGATCCACACTGGCCGCACGGCGCGCGGGAATGACGGCAGCTATCAGTGCGGCCATCAACAGGAGCAGTGCGGCCGCTGACAGCATCAGCGGATCCCAGGGCTCCACTCGGAAAAGCTGGCTCGAAATCAGATGCCCTGTGCCGATCGCTGCCGGAATGCCCAGCCCCAGCCCGATGCCTACCTGCCCGAAGGCTCCGCGCAGCACCATGGCCAACACCGAACTGCGGTCCGCGCCCAGCGCCATGCGCACGCCAATCTCGCTCGTCCGCTGCTCCACGCCATAGGCCGTCACACCGTAGAGTCCGACGGCGGCGAGCACAAGTGCGAGTGCTCCAAACAGCGAGGTCAGGCTGGCAATCATGTTCTCCTGGGCAAAATCGGCGTGAATCACCTCCGAATAGGATCGAAAGCCGCCCGTCACCAGGTTCGGATCGAGATTCGCCAGCGCCTTCTTGACCTCCGCCGCGAGGCCTGCCGGATTTCCCGGTGCCCAGATCGCGACGTTGTATAGGTAATGCGACCACACTTCGCGCTCTTCCGCTTCTGGGTCATCGAATTGTGTGCTCTGCGCTTCTGGAAGGAAATACATGGGCTCCACACCAGCTCGGAAGTTCACGTCGGAAGCGACGCCAACAATTTCGTACATTCCCGCGTTCTTCTCTGGAACAGGACCGAAATGCTGCCCGATCGGGTTCTCGTTGGCGAAGAATCTCTTTGCAAAAGCCTCGTTGACCACGGCCACAGGACGGGTGGAGGCGTTGTCTTCATCGGCGATGGCGCGCCCCATCACGATCTTGTCCCCGAAAGTTTCGAAAAATCCGGGCGTCACGCGGGTTGAACCGGATGAACCATGGTCCCCAGGTTTGCCCTCAATGCGGATGTTATGAGCTACAACCCAGCTGGGGGGCGCCTCGAGTATCGAACCGACCATGCGCACGCCGGGGATGCCGCGTAGGCGCTCCTCGATTTCGCGGAACAGTGGTACCAGCTGTTCCTGCTTGTAGCCCGAATCCTTGGGATCGACCGAAGCCAAATAGCGGCCGCTGGTTTCGAATCCGAAGTTTTGGCGCTCGCGATTACGCAGGCTCTGTCCGAGCATCGCAGCGGCGCTCAGCAATACAAGCGAAACAGCCGCTTGACCGATCACCAGCGTCTTCTGTGCCCAGTGACGATCGCGACCAATGGAGCGATTCACTCCGCGCAGCGCTTCGATGGGCTCGGCGCGCGAAGTCATCCATGCGGGTGCAATGCCGAAGATGATGCCGGTGAGCACCGAAATTCCCAGCGCGAAAAGCAACACCCGAGGAGAAGGCGCGGCGTCTACGGGAACCCAGCTGTCCGGTTCTGTGAAGGCAAGGTGGAGTATGAACTTGGTGCCGGCATACGCGACGCCGACACCTGCGACGGCACCGAAGACACTAAGCGTGAGGCTCTCGGCGAGCCCCTGGCGCACCAGCCGAGCGCGCGACGCGCCGAGAGCAGCGCGGACTGCGGTTTGATGCCGGTTCCTCAATCCTCGCGCCAACAGCAGATTGGCGATGTTGGCGCACGCTACCAGCAGCACGCAGAAAGCGGCCATGAGCAGCAACCACAAACTTTCCTTGTAGTCTTCGCGCATCAGGGAAACGCCCGCGCCGCCCGGCGTCAGACGCAGCGTCTGCTTTTCCAAGAGCGTTTTTTCCTCCGGCCTCATATCCGGCACATGGCTCGTCAGCCATTGCTGCAGCTCCACCTGAAGCTGCGCCTCAAGAGTGTTCGGATCGGCGGCGGGGCGGACGCGGCCGATGAGGTCGAGCCAGGCCAAGCGGGGATTCTTCAGGCGCGAAGTTGCGCCTGCGATCAGCGGCTCGGTCGTCAATGGCACCCAGAAGTCGGGCATGTCCGAGCTGGCGAGTTTCGCTCCAAAGAAGCCCGGCGGGGCGATGCCGATAATTGTGAATGAATGGCCGTTGAAAATGTAGGTCGCACCGACCACCGACGGATCCGATCCATACTTCCCCTGCCAGGCATGGAAACTCAGCACGGCGACCGGCGGCGCACCTTCGCGGTCGTCGGCATCGGTGAAAAAACGTCCGCGCCAGGCAGAAATGCCGAACGTCTCAAAGAAATTGCCGGAGACGTACTCGCCGTTGGCCATCGCGACGGGAACTGACAAACCGGCGCGCCGCACGCTCAAGTGGGCGTTACCCTCGCCGATCTGGAACGCGGCCAGTCGCTCAAACGCGGGGGTACCCGCGCGAAAGAGCTTGTACGCCTCCCACGAGAAGAGACTCCAGTCGTTTTGCGGCAGCCCGTTGCCGTTTCCCTGCGTGTACCCGTCCGAGTAGCAGCAGCGAACAGCATCGCCGATGCGCCAGAGCTGATCGGGTTGCGCGACCGGCAGCGAGCGCAGCATCACTTGCTGAACAAGCGTAAAAATCGCGGTGGTGGCCCCAATGCCGATCGCGAGAGTCAGAATCGCGGTCACGGTCAACGCGGGAGATTGTCTCAGCTGGCGAAGCGTGTAACGCATGCCCCTCCAGATTCCGTCAACCAACTCAAATGCCGAGCAGGGCCGCGGACGAACACTTACTCTTCGTCGAAGTGCCAGCGCGTGACGGCGTCGGCGAAATTCTCAGAGTGCTCATCCTGAGCAAATGCGACGTGCGGTTGAACGCGAAATACGCAGCCGTCGGAAGCCATCAGAAGCGGTTCGACGTCGCCGCCATATTTGGCGTTGTAAATTCTCGCGAGCTGCCTCCAGACCGGGCGATCGGTGATTTCTTCCGCGCTTCCTTCGAGGATGATTGCTTCGTCGGCATCTTCGGTTCCGATCACGACCTGCGGGAGTGCGGCGATATTTCTCGCCTTGCGCGTGCGCGGCCCAGTGCTGAACCAGAAGGCATCCTGCCACCAGATGCCCCAGACAATCATGAGGTGCGGACGCCGGTCGGGCCGCGTGGTGGCAATCCAATAGTTGTGCGATTTTTCGAGGCGCTCCAATGCCCAGGCCCATGGTTTCAGATTCGAGATGTCTTCGGATGACTTCGAGAGGGCATCAGGCCAGTAGGGCCGGCTGGCTCTTGGTTCGTGCATGGAAGGTCCTTTCGAATGCCAATGATGGGTCGAATTGTAGCAGGAGGCGAGAGAGAGGCGGAGTTCATGTCAGCAAAGAGAGAACGGAGATCGATCAGAGATCAGAAGGCAGAAACAGACCACGCTTCTGCCATTCGCTCGATCCATGATGAAGGGGATGAAGGAAAAGTGTGAGGGTGTAGAGAGCGTGATCTATGGCGTTGTATTCAAGAAACTCAGGAAACGAACGAGCAGCCGACGCGAGTGCCGCCCTGGGCGGTCTGCTGCTTCCACACAGGCTTCAGGTTGACGCGAACAGGAGGGAGAATCGGGACGTGCAGGACGGCAAACAAATTCTCCGAAACTTCTTCCTGGGAATCGAACTCAATGGCCACGCCCCCAAAACCCAAGTCGAGAACACGCGCGCGCTTCCCTCCTGGTTCGCCAAGGACGGCATACGCATTTGTGCCAGCCATGGAGACCCGTTCGGCTTTGCGCTGAACCGCGAACATGCGCGGGGGCGCGGGAACCACTTGCGCCGAAGGGGGAGCGGCGCTGACGGAAGCCTGGGCCTCGCGACTGTTTTCCTCTTTTTCCGACGCGCGCTTCGTTTCGATGGAAATCGGGGGAGGCAGCGGGCCGGGAACCTCCGCGGCCGCAGCGGGAGTGGGAACCGCTACTTCCGGTGGAGGAGCTTCAGAGCGCTTTGCGCCGTTGACCGTCCTTCTGTGGTTTTCGTGCTTCTGGCGGTAAAGACGCTCGTCCGCAATGCGGATGAGCTGATCGGCTTGCTCCGCGTCCTGCGGAAAGATCGCGATGCCGTGATCCATGCTGACGGTAACTTCGAGCTGGAGCGGCCGGAGCATCTCGGCAAAAACCGTTTCCACGCGGCGGCTGAGGGCCAAAGCCTGTTGCGAATCCGTCTGCGGCAAGAGCAGAGCGAATTCGTCGCCGCCGATGCGAAAAGCAGAGTCGGAAGTACGCAACGCCTTCTTAAGCGTCGCCGCGGTGGCGCGCAAAACTTCGTCCCCGCGCGGATGGCCGTGCTTGTCGTTCACTTCCTTGAAGCGATGCAGGTCCAGGATAACCAAGCTGAGCGGATGCGTGTAGCGGCGAGCGCGATTCAATTCTTTTTCGAAGGATTCTCCAAAGAGCCTGCGATTGTAAAGACCCGTCAGCGGATCGGTGACGGCATTTACTTCAAGTCTCTTGAGATCTTCATGCTCGATGATGATGGGCACGCGAAGGAAGCCGGATGATGCGAGCACTTCCAACAGAGCGGCTTTAAAAGCAACCTGTCGACCCGCTTGGTCCGCCATCGCACGCCGACGCACGAGCGTTTCGTCCCAGACCTGGACACACTCCGACTCCCGCAGTTCCACGTGAGCGATGGTGTGCAGGAAGCGTTGCAGGAATTGCCCCCGTGCGGGCAGGTCTAGACTCTCGAGCGTATCTGCAAGGAGCTCGAGATAAGTGTCCTCAACCGGCAAACGCGGGGGCGCAAGGGCGCCGGGGCTGGGCATGTCCGGAATAAGCTAACCTCTGCCTATCCCCGCGGGGTTTGGGGAAGCACGTAAATTGTTCTGCAATTCATTGGAGCAACCAAGAGGCCATTCGTACTGGGACTCGGTCACCCTGGATCAAACCTGATCAGCCTAAAGCGCGCGGCATGGTAGTACAAAACGGTGTAGAAAACGAGACCAAACCAAGAAAACTTGTGTACTTTTTGTGAATTCGTGTAACGAAATTACCCATGCTGGCAAGCGCGGCGTTGGCTAGATGGTCCCGCGCTACTCGAGGGGATGGATGAACTGCAAACCAAAGAGACGAAGGTCGCCAGCCATATCTTGCCGCAATACTTTCGCGAGGATGGGCGGAGTCTCGCTGGGAACAAGGCAGTTGGAGGCTGGCGAGGGGGCGGGGACGGTAAGATGAACCGTTTGATTGGTGCGAAGAACATGCTGGGAGGTGATGCAGGCGCCGAAAGCGCTGATATTCAGGGTCTTAGTTAGCTCAATGAATTCCGAGCCCGTGGCATCTGTGCCGCGGACGAACACGGGAATCTGCAAACGGATGCGGGGCGAGTGCCGTGTTGAAGGAATCTCCAAGTTTTTTTTCTCCACCACGATCCTGGTCGGCACTGAATCCCCCGGGTTAGTACTACCGATATAGTACGAGATTGCTGCATCTGAATTGCCAGACAAAGCAATGCCGTGCCATTATAACCCATTTATTAAGAACCGATTATAGGCAATCTTATTGTGGAAAAGTTTTGCCACTTGACTTGCAGTGTCGAAAATCCACTGGATTTCCGCAAATGTGCAAATGGAACGCTTTTACCATTGACTCGATGGGGGGCACTCTGTAAGCATGAGCATCCGGCAACGGGAAAATATTTACCACACTCATCGAGGACCGAACGAGTACATGAGCGGAAGGATAGCCATTCCCCCGGTCGGGGAAGACCGCACGCGCCGTTCCCTTCCTCTGGGATGGGTTAGCAGGCTCTTGGACCGCTTAGAAAAACCCTTGATCGTTGCGGACCGCAGCGGAAGCCCACTGCTTATCAACGCGCGAGCGCGCCAGATTCTGGAAACGCAAGGATTCAAGGAAACGGACGAGCCCAATCTTTTTAGTGAGCTGCTCAAGGTGGATTCCGCGAAGATTTTCGGCGAAGTGGAAAAAGGCGAGCACCAAGTCAGCCTTCGCATTGGGGCAGCTGAAAATAGCGCTGCTACGCGGATTCAGTGGATGCCGGAGTCCGATTGGCTGGTCGTCGAGATTGAAAACAGAGCAGGGAGGCGGGCTGACCCCGATCCCGCGACCCAACTCACTGTGCAAGAGCTGCTGCAAGAACGCGAGATCACCTACCGAAACTTGCTCGCCGCGTATTTGAAATTGCAGGAGGTAAATCGCCAGAAGACCGTTTTCCTCGCGTCGGCCGCCCACGAGTTGAAAACACCGCTGGCGGTGATCAAGGGCTATTACGATTTGCTGCTGGCAGGCTCCCTCGGAAGGCTGACGGACAAACAGCGAGACATCCTAGAAGAATCCAAAGAGAGCTGCGAGCGATTGGTGCGGCTGGTTTCTATGTTCTTGAACTATTCGGCGCTGGAAAGCGGCAAGCTGGTTTTGCAACTCCGCGAAAACGACTTGCGCGATTGCTTGGATGAACTTTCAAAGCGCTGGTCGGAAGCCTTTCAGCGCAAAGGCGTGCGGCTGGAAGCGAACATCGATCCCTCCATTGCTACATTCCGCTTCGATTATCAGAAGGTCCAGCAGGTTGCCGCGAATCTGCTGGACAATGCGCTGAAGCATACGCCAAGCGGCGGTTCGGTGACGTTAAAGGCCGCGCCGCATTTCTGGGAGCGCCGCGTAGCAACGATGGCTCCCACGGAGGAGCGGCGGAGATTTCGTTTGCCAAGACCGAACAGCGTCGAAGTTAGCGTGATCGATTCCGGTGCGGGCATCCCAGCCGAGCACCATCAGGAAATCTTCGAGGATTTCGTGAGAGTTGACCGGAATACTTCCGGAATGGGGCTGGGCCTCGCGATTGCAAAACGGCTCATTCAAGCGCACCGAGGAAAGATCTGGGTGGAAAGCGATCCAGGCGGAGGAAGCCGATTCACCTTTTTGCTGCCGATGGATCAGGGTTAACACAGGAAGAAATTTGCGGAAGAAAGGGAAGAGCCCATGGCCGTGAAAGAAAAAATCCTGGTGGTGGATGACGAGCCGAGCATTCGAAAGTACCTGCAAACCCTTTTGGAAGTCGACGGGTTCGACGTGGAGACCGTCAGCTCCGGCAGGGAAGCGCTGAACAAGGTGAAGAAAGGCGAACGGCCGGACTTCATCATTCTAGACGTGCTCATGCCGGAAATGAACGGCATTGACGCGCTGAAAGAGCTGATGGAAATCGACCGTAGCCTGAACGTGATCATGCTGTCGTGTTCGAATGAAGTCGGAACGGTGGTGGAGGCGATCCGCATCGGCGCGCATGATTACCTGACCAAACCGTTCGAGAAAACAGAGCTGGATGCGGCGATGCTGAAGTCGCGCCAGAAGAAACAGCTAGCGTCCGAAAATCAGGCGCTCCGCGATTATTGCGACCAGGTGACCGAGGACTTGAGCTTTTTGGCGGCGAGTCCGCAGATGGTTCGCATCCGGCAACAAATCCTGCAAATCGCGCCGGTGGACGTGCCGGTGTTCATTTGTGGGGAAAGCGGCGTAGGAAAAGAAGTGGTATCGCGCATGATTCACTTGCGCTCGAAGCGTCGGAACCAGCCATTTGTGAAAGTGAATTGCGCGGCGCTTCCGGGAGAACTGCTGGAGTCGGAACTTTTCGGATTCGAACAAGGAGCTTTCACGGGCGCGATACGGAGCAAGCCGGGAAAGTTCGAGTTGGCCAACAAGGGCACGATTTTCCTGGACGAAATCGCGGAAATGAGCACGCATTTGCAGGCCAAGCTCTTGCACGTGTTGCAAGACCATCAGTATTCAAGATTGGGCGGGCGCCACATGGTGGAGATCGACGTGCGCGTGCTGGCCGCGACCAACGTGGACGTGCATGAAGCCATGAAAACGGGGCGTTTTCGCGAGGATTTGTATTACAGGTTGAACGTTTTGTCGATCAACGTGCCGCCGCTGCGCGAACGCACGGCAGAAATACCGCTGCTGTTCCAGCATTTCCTGCAGAAGTACAGCGAGAAATACGGCAAGCCCGGACAGCCTCCCTCGAAGCACCTGCTGGATGCGGCGGTCAATTACCCGTGGCCCGGGAACTTGCGCGAATTGGAGAATTTCGTGAAGCGTTACGTCATTCTCGAGGATGACGAAGGCAGCCTGCGCGAACTGGTTGAGATGTCTGCCACCCGGCAGCGCACCTCGCCTCGCGAAGAGCCGGCGCCACCCAAGGAGCAAGGTCTTAAAGCGCTAGTGCGCGGCCTGAAAGACGAGGCGGAGATGGAAGCGATTGCCGACGCGCTTGAAAAAACGCGTTGGTGCCGCAAGGACGCCGCGAAGATGCTAGGAATCAGTTACAAAGCGCTGCTTTACAAGATGCGCCAGTTCAACCTGGATACGCCTCGGACGAGGAAGACCAGCGGCGGTGACGGCGGCGAAGGAGCGCCGGCCGCCGTGGGGACGAGTAACGGTTAGCCATCCGCGAAAAAGTAGCCGTCACAGAGGCGGGATCAGCCCCAGGCTCAAGAGGCGGAGAACCGGCAAGCGAAGAAAGCATTGTACTCCGAAGGGATATTTGCGTTATCTTAATCTTGTCTGAACCTAAAGAATACTTGAATCAAGCATTCGGGGAGTTTGGTTCGAGGCCAGCCCGGCGCATTCGGAACTCTAGCATTCAGGCTTAATCCAAAGAAGGGAACGCGGCCACAACAATCGGCCGCGGCGCGTACGCAGAGATGGGCGGCAATACTGAGCGTCGGACAAGTCGACGCTATGATCTGACTTTGCCGGTTCTTGTTCGCGTTCCCACTGAGAAGATATCGGACTCGCAAAAAGGCAAGACGCGCGACATTTCCACGCGGGGTCTTTATTTCGTGATGGACCAAGATCCGCAAGCGGGCTCCCGCCTGGATCTGGTCCTAACTTTGCCGACAGAAGTAACCAGTGGCGCGGAAGTGATGGTGCACGTCCTGGGGAAAGTTCTGCGCGTCGAGCCGAGGATTGAGGACGGCAACACGCTGATGGGTGTGGCGGCTGTCATCGAGAGATACGACATCGTCCGCGGAAAAGCCGCGCAGGCATAAACGCAAGATCCTTTCAACACGCCTAGCCTACCTTAGGCAGGCCCACCAACCGAGTCTGCGAATCAAGTCCTTCCTGGCCCGTCAGAGTATGGCCGTTCCGGTCTCCACTTTCGTTTGGAACATATCTTGCTCTCAGGAAGAAAAAGGCCTAATATCCGGCCAAGTCAGCCTGCGGAGGGTCCAATGCGAGTTGGCGACTTAATCGGGTCCCGCAAAGAAGTTTTTTCCATTACGGAAGAAACCAGCGTCCATCAAGCGGCGCAGTATCTGCGAGAGAAGCAGGTGCGCGCCGTCGGTGTCGTCGATGCGAACGGAAAAGTTGTGGGAGTAATCTCACACAGCGATGTCTCCGATAAAGTGGCCGCGGAAAACAAATGTCCAGCCTGGATGAAGGCGTCAGACATCATGTCTCGCGACCTCGTTACGGTGACCTCGGAGATAACCCTTGAAGATTGCCTGAGATTGATGGATCAGAACACGATTTTTCACCTTATTGTTCTTGATGCACATCAAGGATTCCGAGGCATGCTTTCAATTAGCGACATTTTGCGAGTCGTAGCTTCCGACGAAAAGGCCCGGGCAGACCTGCTGGAAGCCTTCATTTTCCCCTCTAGATAGCTTCGGTGCACATCCAGGTGGCATTTCTCGGTTCTTCTTGGTTCTGAGGAAATCTTTCTTAAACTTGTGGCAGTTTTTTTCACTTTAAATAAGGTACAGAAAACGCAAAATCTAGGGATGGTACTAGAACAAGATTGGCCATTCATTTGTAAGCGCCTGATTGTACTGATGTTAGTGAGTCCCGCGACTTTAGCATCCGGAATAACACTTGGCAAGAACCCCCCATTGTTGGACAGTCATTTGCAGTCAACCGCAGCCGACAACCATTTATGTCGGGGACTGCCCAAAACAAGCGCACGAATGGCGGAATCGCTGCACAAATACCCGCAGACGAAGTCCTGTTCGGTCGGTCTCGATTCATGAGGGAGGTTCGACAAAAAGCCGAGAAGATTTCAGGGCCGAATATTCCCGTGCTCCTGTGCGGCGAAGGAGGAACGGGAAAGGAGGTTCTCGCACGCTGGATTCACGCGCATTCATGCAATCGGAATGGGCAGTTCGTCAAGGTCAACTGCGCAGCAATTCCCGGGGCTCTACTAGAAAGTGAATTATTCGGCTTCGAGAAGGGAGCTTTTACTGGAGCCCAATGCGCAAAGCCCGGCCGCGTCGAATCTGCTCACAACGGCACTCTATTCTTGGATGAAATTTCTGATTTGGATATTAACTTCCAGAGTAAGCTCCTGCACTTCTTGCAGGACGGCAGTTTTTCGCGCGTCGGCGGAGACCAAGAAAGCACAATAAATACACGGCTGGTCTGCGCGACTAGTAAGGATCTTGAAGAGGCCATTGACGCAGGCACGTTCCGTGCTGACTTATATTATCGCATTAATGTGATTCGCCTGCGGTTGCCGAACCTGTGCGAACGAAGAGAAGACATACCACAATTGGTTAAATATTTTCTTTCTCTGTTTCAACAAAAATTCGCGAAAGAAGCAGAGCCGTTGAGCAAAGAAATATATCAGTATTTGCAGCTGCGGAATTGGCCAGGAAACATCCGTGAACTTGAAAATTGTATTGCCCGCTGCGTGATTCTTGGATGCAAGGAAGCTCTGTCAGTTCAACACGGAGAGAGGAAAGATCTGTCTGATCTCGTCGAAGAAACCGCCCGGGATTGCAATGCGCTCAGACGTAAGACCGATCGGCTACGACGTGATCTTGAACGAGAAGTGATCCTAAGGACCCTGACAAGCCAAAATTGGAATCGCCGAAAGGCAGCTGCCGTGATGAAAATCAGTTATCGTACGCTGCTCTATAAGATTCGCGAAGCCGGCTTGTTGCCAAAACGTTCGCGAAGTGAGGTGCGCGGTTCCGCGACGGTCCAATCATCTTTGCCACCTTCGGTCAACTGATAGACAAGCCAAGCTGGGATGCCACCTTAGGTCTTCCTCCTACTGGAACCTACCAGTTCGACATAACCTCGAGATCCGCAACGCTCACAATTACGGTTACGGGCGACCAGAACGATCTGCACAAGAAGATGAAATCGCAACAAAAGCAATTCCGTGCCCGGCGCACAACGGGAGGGTTTGGGTCTGGCCACTTTGTTTAGCCGAACTCGAAAAGATCTCGGGCGGGCTCGCCATTTTGTGGTGAGCTAGCAGCGGCGCGTTTCTTGGCGGCATTTCTTCTCGACACATCTTTCCTATCGTCCTATCGTGAGGTCCAAGGGGAGGAAGCATCCCCCGCCCGAGAGTGAGGGCTCGGTGGTAACGAAGTTGGGCAGTAAGCGGAACTCCTACACCAACGTTCCTTGAATACTTAGTCCTCTTGGGTAAATCGTTGGCTGGCCGAAAGACAGTGAACGAGGTCCTCTCGTTCACTTTTGCTTCCTGCACCAAAACTGTTCTTCGCGCCAGTAGTTGTAGAACTCATCGTTTCTCTATCATCTAGTTGACGTAGGGCGTTTTCTAGATCAGCGACTTCAGCGGCCCCCACCCCCGCTTCTGACTGCTAGCTGCCACCAGCCCAGAGGAAAAGATGAAATCGAATAGAAGTCGTAGCGCTACACGTGTGTTTGCACGCGCCCTTCAACTAGTTTCCTTGCTTTTGTTGGGGTTGGCTCCGATGGTGCTTGGCGGTTGCGCGGGGTTTGTTAGCGGCGCCAACACAACGCCCCCACCGCCAACGGCTGTTAACATCACCAACGTCCAGGCAATCGCCATCACAACCTCGGGTTCGCAGATCACCTGGACGACGGACGTTGCCTCCAATTCTGTCGTAAATTACGGGACCACTGCTACTTCCTATGGATCCAGCACGCCGGTTGATCCAACTATGGTTACGAGCCATCAGGTGACGGTTTCCGCCTTGTCCGCCGGGACGACGTACTACTATCAAGTGCAGTCCACGGATGCCAAAAATAATAACGGGAAGAGCGGGGGCCACAAATTTGCAACCGCAACCGTCAGCATCTCCGGCACGATTACGCCATCAAAGGGCGGAGCCGGGGCAATGGTGACCCTGAGCGGAGCCGCAAGCGCCACCACAACTGCCAACAGCTCAGGTGCCTACGCGTTCACGGGATTGGCGAGCGGGTCGTACGGGGTCACGCCAAGCAATACAGGTTACACCTTCACGCCGCCCAACCAGAATGTGACTGTGGCCTCGACCAACGTCACCGGTGTGAATTTTACAGATACGGGAACGGCGGTGGCGCCGGCCATCACGACGCAACCCGCGACTCAGACGGTCACCGCAGGGCAGACGGCGACGTTTACAGTGACGGCGACAGGCACAGCTCCGCTCAGCTATCAGTGGCAAAAGAATGGCGCGGACATCGCGGGTGCAGCCTCCGCGGCCTACACGACGCCAGCCACGGCGATTTCGGACACTGGTTCGACCTTCGATGTGGTCGTAAGCAACTCGGCTGGAACGGCGACCAGCAATGCCGCAACGTTGACGGTGAATCCAGGACCCGTCGCTCCGACAATCACCTCACAGCCCACGAATCAAACCGTGACGGCGGGGCAGACCGCGACATTCACCTTGGTTGCGAGCGGCACTACCCCACTGAGCTACCAGTGGCAAAAGAACGGCGCGAACATCGCAGGCGCCACTTCAGCAAGTTACACGACGCCAGCAACCACGACCGCGGATAGCGGCTCGACATTCGTCGTGATTGTGAGCAACTCGGCAGGAACTGCAACGAGCAATAGCGCGACGTTGATGGTGAACCCAGCGCCGGTGGTTCCGACGATCACCACGCAGCCAACAAACCAGACTGTGACGGCAGGGCAGGCCGCGACGTTCACGGTGACGGCGACAGGCACAGCTCCGCTCAGCTATCAGTGGCAAAAGAACGGCGCCAACATCGCAGGCGCCACTTCAGCAAGTTACACGACGCCAGCGACAACGACTGCAGATAGCGGCTCGACGTTTCTTGTGGTTGTGAGCAACTCGGCAGGAACCGCGACGAGCAACGCAGCAACTCTAACCGTTAATCCGGCACTCGTCGCCCCGACGATCACCACGCAGCCTGCAAATCAGACAGTAACCGCGGGGCAGACGGCGACGTTCTCCGTGGTCGCGAGTGGCACCGCGCCTCTGAGCTATCAATGGCAGAAGAACGGCGCGAACATCGCGGGCGCAACTTCGGCGAGCTACACGACGCCAGCAACCACAACCGTGGATAGCGGTTCCACTTTTAAGGTTGTCGTGAGCAATAGCTCAGGCACGGCAACCAGCAACTCCGTGACGTTGACTGTCAGTTCGGCACCGGTGGCACCCACCATCAACACTCAGCCGACAAATCAGACCGTGACTGCAGGTCAAACCGCAACATTCTCCGTAGTTGCATCCGGCACCGCACCTCTGAGCTATCAATGGCAAAAAAATGGCGCGAACATCGCCGGCGCGACTTCGGCAAGTTACACGACACCCGCGACTACGACCTCGGACAGCGGCTCGACATTCGTTGTCGTCGTGACCAATTCCGCCGGCACGGCGACGAGCAACGTAGCAACGTTGACTGTGAATCCAGCGCCCGTCGCTCCAACGATCACGACGCAGCCAACCAATCAGTCCGCGACGGCGGGACAAACAGCAACGTTTACAGTGACTGCGACTGGCACGGCTCCGCTCAGCTATCAGTGGCAGAAGAACGGCGCGAACATCGCCGGCGCAACTTTATCGAGCTACAGCACGGCAGCAACTACGACTTCCGACAGCGGCTCAACCTTCAAGGTTGTCGTCAGCAACAGTGCAGGCTCAGCAACGAGCAACGCCGCTACGCTGACCGTGAATCCAGCTCCCGCTCCGGCGATTCAAGTCAATCCCACGTCCATCAATTTCGGGAACGTGGTGGTCGGCACGAACCTGTCGCAGTCTCTGATCATTTCCAACACAGGCAACGCCACTTTGACCATTACGCAAATCAATGTGACCGGCGCAACGTTCAGCGCTACCGGTTACACCCTGCCCCTAAGCATCAACGCGGGGCAGCAAACCTCGATCACCGTCGCTTTCCTACCTGCTGCCGTTAGCACCGTATCGGGAAGCGTTTCCATCGTAAGCAACGCGCCAACTTCCCCCACTTCCGTCGGGCTCAGTGGCTCGGGCGTTGCGGCAACGCTAACCCTCGGCACGAACCCGACGAGCCTGAGCTTCGGCAATATATTGACCGGCACGACCTCGGCAACGCAAAACGTGACCATCACCAATACCGGCAACTCCAATGTCACGATTTCGCAGATCAGCATCACCGGCGCAGGCTACGCGGTGACTGGAGGAACCACGCCCGTCACTCTCGCTCCCTCTCAGAATCTCGTTCTCGGCGTGCAATTCAGCCCGACGGTCACAGGAAGTGTGGCTGGAGCGATTTCCATCGTCAGCAACGCGACGGGTTCGCCTGCAACGGTTACTCTCTCCGGAACGGGTGCTGTGCAGCACAGCGTGTCCCTGACCTGGATCGCGAGCACGTCCACCGTTGCGGGCTACAACGTGTATCGCAGCACCACAAATGGAAGCGCCTACGTAAAAATCAACACTTCGCTGGTCACCGGCCTGGCCTACACTGACGCTAATGTGACCAGCGGAACGACGTATTACTATGTGACCACCGCGGTGGATTCGATTGGCAATGAGAGCACGTACTCGAACCAGGCTTCGGCTGCGGTACCGTAGGAACCACAACCAGGCCGGCAACGATTTCGCGATTGTAATCCATTGGATATAAATGACTTAGGGTGGGACCTTAGAGGAGAATCGGAGAGCCCTTTGACTGTGGAAAACCTAACTGCTTTCCGCTTGAAAACGGAAGGGGGTGTGTTAACGTCCTCGCGCCCTTTCAGAGATGCGAGGTTTAGAAGGATAAAAGGACAAATAGTGATTGGTTGTTGTCGCGCCCTGAGAGACCGGATAGAACCGCTGGACAGGATTAATACCTGTACCTAATCTAGCCTTCTATGCAGTTCCTCAATGGTAGTAATGGCCGTAGACTGGCGTTCGGGCAGAGTTCTGAGAGGGCTCGAACGATGGGATGTCAGAGAGACGAAAGGCTTGGGGGTCCGTGTCCGAAGACTAGGGGACTCGCTCCAAGTGCAGCTCTTCTGGCAGTGATTCTTGCTCCAGTAGCGTTTCTTTCGGGTTGTTCGGGGGTCGTCAGCGGACAGAGTACTCAGACTGCACCTCCTCCGCAAACTTACAGTATTTCGGGGGCAATTACGCCCGCAGCAGGGGGCAGCGGGGCAACTGTCACGCTGAGCGGAGCGGCAACGGCCACAACGACGGCCGACAGCTCCGGCGCGTACACGTTTACCGGTGTGGCGAGTGGGACTTATGCGGTTACGCCCAGCAAAACTGGTTACACTTTTAGCCCCACCAGCCAGAACGCAACCGTCAACGGTGCCAATGTTACGGGAATCAATTTCGCAAGCACGGCGCAAGCCACGTACAGTATTTCCGGCACAATCACGCCGGCCGCTGGCGGAAGCGGTGCCTTTGTGGCCCTGACCGGTCCAGCCGCGGCTAATACCACCACAGACTCTTCGGGTAATTACTCATTCACAGGATTGGCGAACGGGACCTACACGGTCACGCCGAGCAACTCCGGCTACACTTTCACCCCCGTCAACCAGAGCGTCACCATCAACAGTGCAAACCAAACCAGCGTGAATTTCACCGCCACGGTTACGCAGAGTCACACGGTAGCGTTGTCCTGGGTTGCCAGCACAACGACCACCGTGAGCAGCTATAATGTGTATCGAAGCATGGTGAGCGGGTCAGGTTACCTTAGGATTGGTTCAGTGTCCGCTCCGACAGTCACCTACGCCGACGCGACCGTTTTGAATGGCACTACGTACTACTACGTCACAACCGCCGTAGACTCCACCGGCGCCGAAAGCGGCTATTCAAACCAAGTTGCGGCTATCATTCCTTAGCGCGACGACCTTCCGCACGCGCGTGTTTGGATCGTGGGCGCAGGCCGTTCGCATTGCGAACAAGATTCAGAAGACAACTGTAAGGTCCAAGCCTTAGTAGGCTTTGCATTCTGTTCCATTGTAGATAGTATCAGTGTCCCGCCGACTCACGCCGAAAGCCCCTTATCGGTCTGGGAGCACCAATTTACCGGCCGAAATTGTAGGTCTGGCAAGTTTCAGGTCTTGAGATAACAAATTGAAAACAAACACGTTACAGGGTCTATGCTGTCTGAGTGAGACTTCTCGAGACCATTTATCATGCTAGACCTTGGGTCACCTCGTGAACGAGTGGAGAATTTTTGAGGATAAAGTGGACAGAATAGTTCCACAGACTCCTCGCCTGACTATCGTTCGAACGCAAAGGCCTGATTAAGAGTCAAATGAGAGCTTGAAGTAACCATCGTAGAATGAACAGATTACATCGATTGAGGCTAAGTAAGGACGGTCGGTTGGGCTGGAAAGAGGCGTGCTCATATAGGGCGTCTGAATGCTTTTGTCGTACCGTTGCAACTCAACTCGAGGGGTGTGGGCTCATCAAAGGGATTATCGCGAGGGACGTTATGGTACGCGACGGTCAGATCACCTTGGACGACGCGAAGCGCGTTGTCCGAAAACGCTGGTGGATACTGCCGGTCTGCTTAGTAGGCTGCACGGGCATTGCCATGGGGCTGGTGAAGTTTCTTCCGAAACGTTTTACGTCTGAAACGCTCGTGCTTGTTCGCCAGCCCACTGTTCCGACGGACGTAGTAAAGCCAGTTGTAACGGAGGACTTGAACCAGCGACTGGCGTCCATGCAAGAACAGATTTTGAGTCGCTCGCGGCTCCAGCCCATTATTGAGCAATTCGGACTCTATGCTTCTATACGAAGCCGCCGCACCATGGATGAGCTCATTGCGAAACTACGGACGTCCATTCTGGTAACTCCGGTCGAGCCCATGCAGGGAACTAGAGGAAGCAGCCTTCCAGGGTTCCACATTGACGTTACGCTCGAAACTCCAGAGCTTGCTCAAGGGGTCTGCACGGAGATCTCTTCGATGTTTATGGAACAGAATGCAAGATCTCGCGAGCAGCAGGCGGCACAAACGACCTCCTTCCTCACCGAACAACTCGACCAGGCCAAGGCCAGGCTGGATGAACAGGACGCCCGGTTGGCGAAGTTTAAGGCACGATATCTCGGCGCCTTGCCGGACCAGGAACAAACGAACTTGAGTCTGCTGACAGGCATGAACTCACAACTTGAGGCGAATACACAGGCGCTGAGCCGGGCCCAACAGGACAAGGCTTTCAATCAGACCTTACTCGACCAAGAACTTGCGAACTTGCGCAGCCCCCAACGGGGACAAAACTCGGTGACTCTTGATCAGCAGCTCGCCCTTCTTCAAGATCAGCTCTTGGCTCTCCAGGCGAAATACACAGGTGAGCATCCCGATGTCGTTAAGCTCAAAACTCAGATCCAAGACTTGAAGAGGCAGATGGCTGTTTTAGCTGCGAGAACCCAGGATCAGGTGAGCGGGGAATCCAAGATTCCACCGATGGAACCTCCGCAAGTGCAGCAGCTTCGTGCAAGAATTCACCAAGATGAGGTCAGTATCTCAAGCCTTAGCACGCAGCAGGAAAGAATCCAGGAGCAGATCAAGCTCTTACAGAGCCGGATTCAATCGAGCCCGGCGGTCGAGCAGCAGTTCAAGGAGCTTACTCGAAGCTATCAGACTGCCCTGGAATTCTACAATGACCTGCTCAAGAAGCGAGAGAACTCGGCTATGGCGGCGAACCTCGAACACCAGCAGGAGGGCGAACAGTTTAGCGTCCTGGATCGTCCAAGCTTGCCTTCCGAGCCTTCATTTCCCAAGAAAAAGCTCTTCGTAGCCGGTGGGCTCGGAGGCGGTCTGGCACTAGGGTTGGGAATCCTCTTTCTGATCGCCGTCAGTGATAGATCCATGCACACGGAACGCGACATCGAGATTTGTCTCAAACTTCCGGTGCTCGCGATGGTGCCGGTCATTGAGAGACCCGCCCACGCAGATGGGGAAAAAAGGGGCAGCACGGCCTCCATGCATGCGCTGGAGAGGAAAGCTGGATGATCATCTGCAGCATCGTATGAATTCACCGAGGAAAACATGAGTCGGATCCATGATGCCCTCCGGAGGGCGGAGTCGGAGCGTGCTTCTCAGGCGGCAAAGACGGACGTGAGGGAGTTGGTCGATTTGACCGCAGACACTTTCCTGGGTTCCGTCTCTGAGGAGAGAAATTCCGAGTCACCGGTGTTGCGCAACCAAGCACCCGAAGTACATGGTGTTCTCAGCTTCGAAGCTCTCGCAAGAAGATGTGCGCATCGCAGTTGGCGAATCGATCCTCAGCCGAGTGTGTTTGAGGACGAGGAGTCAGACAATGCGGGAGCCGAAAGGTTTCGAACTCTCAGATCTAGGTTGTACCAGGTTGCCAAGACGAAACAGCTTCGGCGAATCTTGATCACCAGTAGTGTTCCGGCAGAAGGCAAATCATTCGTCGCCTCAAACCTTGCACAATCTTTCGCACGTGGTACCGAGTGCCATGTGCTGCTTATCGATGCCGATATGCGGGCTTCTCAATTGCATGTTTCTTTGGGTGCGCCAAGAACACGCGGCCTGTCAAATTATTTGCGCGGGGAAACAGATGCAATCTCGGTGATTCACATAGACGCGCAGAAGGGTTTTGGTTTCATACCCGCTGGTGATGTGGTGGCTGACCCGGGCGAATTAATTCTTGGTGGGCGGATGAAGAATCTGCTTGATCTTGTGACCCCCGCTTTTGATTGGGTGATTGTGGATTCGCCGCCCGCACTGGCAGTACATGACGCCAGCCTCCTTGCGGACCTGTGCGACGGGGTGCTCTTTGTGGTGAAGGCTGGTGAGACGAATTATGAAGATGCTGTGAGGGCCTCCTCGGAATTCGAAGGAAAGAACCTTTTCGGAGTCGTGTTGAATCAAGTTGAAAAGACTGATCTGCGCGAAGGTTATTACTACGGCGGGGAATATGGCGGTGGCAATAAGAAGTAGTCAGCCTTCGTGCCTTTGCCAGGTCTAATAGGGACCCTCCCCGAACCCGGTCACCGTCTGCTAACTATGTATATGCAAAGAAGTCTCCTTGGCCCGGGAAGGATTCTGAATTCGTGCTGCCTGGAGTCTTCGCCGTCGGCTTTGCTGGGCATGCAGAAATGCAGCAGAAGATGCCCCAACTCGATGCCGTCCGCGGCTTAGCAATTCTGGTAGTGATGTTGCACAATACAAGCCTGAAATTTCCGGCACTGCACCTCGAGCGCTTGTTCCGCGATGGATGGATGGGAGTTGATCTTTTTTTCGTCTTGTCGGGATTTCTGATTACTGGAATTCTTGTCGACACCAAGGAATCAGAGGGCTTTTTTAGGAACTTTTACGTCAGGCGTTGTTTGAGAATTTGGCCGCTGTATTATTCACTTCTTATCTTCATGTTTGTCGTGGCGGCTCGGCTAAGTTCTTCGGAAGCACACCAGATCGCTCAAACGGCTTCGCCCTGGTGGGCCTATCCGTTGTTCCTCCAGAATTTCCTGATTGCGGTTTCCACTGACGCTGCAGGGCCGTTGGCAGTTACTTGGTCGCTGGCTATTGAAGAGCAATTCTATCTGGTCTGGCCATGGATCGTGCGATTCTGTTCCTCCTCTCAACTCTTTGGCATTGCCGCCACAGAGATGTGTCTATCTCCTATATTGCGGTTCTACTTGTCGTTGCACCACGTAAATCTTTATACCAATGTCTTCAGCCGCTTGGATGGATTAATGGCTGGGGCAATTCTTGCCGTTTTAGTCCGTTCGAGCAATTTTTCTCCTGGTCGATTTCTTAAGTACGCATGGATTTCTTTCCTTCTTGCCGCTCCCCTTGCATTCGTGACTGAAGCCATCAGCGCGGGATGGATGGTCTATTCGCTAACGGCTCTGGCCTCTGCATCTTTTATTTACCTCTCGCTTTTCTCTTCACAAAAATGGCTGCAGTCGGTTATGACCAACCGTTTCGCGGTCTATACCGGAGCGCTTAGTTATGGACTCTACCTGCTACATAAGATTGCTATCGGAATCGCGGAAACACTTCATTTAGATCGGCATCCCGTCCTGCTATTGCCGGTTATTCTCGTCTTGAGCTACGCATTGGCGGCGCTGTCATGGAATTTGCTTGAAAAGCCATTTTTGAAGCTAAAGCGATTCTTCGAAGCGGAGCGGGTGCATCCCAATTCGACGAATAGCCCAGCTGCAACGGTGCGTCGGTGAAGAGAGTTTATTTGATCGAGAGCTTCCCGAAAACCGAGGTGGTGAAAGCTACTTGTGATCCTGGGTTCTGTTAATTCCCATCGGGGCTGATGAAGCCCCAGCGTGCGTATCCCTCTATCGAAAAGTCGTGTGGTCCTAGCCTGTATGAATCGCAACGGAGAAGACCGATTTGAATCGTTCCGAGCTTGCACCCAGAACCGGGGAGATGCTCCCTCGGCTAGGTTTTCTTTGAGTGCTTTTCTCTCATCAGATGTCCGGCCCGATCAGTGGACCTCTTTCCACCTCCGATCTCATATTGCTGTCAAGCCTTGCCGAAGCGTAATCACAAGTCGCGTTGGAATGCCTTCGATAGAGCGTTAACCCATTTTTGCGGTGAATACCACGCTTTCTGTTTTTGCCACCTCTGCAGGCAAGAAAGGACGATCTCCGGCTCCTCCCAAGGAACATCGTGGTAACCCGAACGAATAAACGCACTTGCCGGGTCCCTCAGCCATTCTTGAGGGAACAGTGCGACGGTCGTGTTTTCGGTCAATTTGGCCGTTGGCGGGAGACTCTGACCGGTTAACGCAGCATATAAAGCCGCGGGCAAGTCGTGGCCTGCGCCAAGCGCCAAATGACCTACCTGGGTTGCTCGCGGGTTTATCTCGATCAAATAGGGATGCCCCGTTTCGGCTTCCAGAAGAAAATCGAAACCATGCAAACCGGAAAGCTTAAGCCGACGGGCTACTCTCTCCACAGCAGCCGAGATCTCTTGATTCTCGATCAAACGCAACACAGTTGAGGGGCCTCCAACATGTTGTCTGTTAAGTACTTCAAAGTGCAGGCTCGCTAGCGCCTTTCCTTTCCAGCAGGCCACAGCGCTGGTGGCTTCTCGTCCAATGATAAGCTCTTGTACGTTTACCACGTATCTTTTGCGAAGCAGCGAAGGCCAGAGAAGCGCCATATCTTGATCAATCAGCACCCTCTTGCAGGCCTTTGCCAATTGGGGTGGTGCCTGAAGGGTTCGAAGGGCTCGGTCGGCCTCCTCAAGCGTCTGGGCAATCTTTACGCCGTCGCCGCCTGAAGTGCAGTCGGCCTTCAGAACCATCGGGAATCCGATTCGTGTGGCACATTTCTCGAGCTCTTCCTTATTGGTGACAATCTCGGTCTGAGGAACGCGAATGCCTTCCTCTCGAGCCAAGGTCATGAAAGCCGTTCGTGCGTAAACGATCTGGAAACTCGCCGACGCACCGAGAGATCGTTCAATTAAAGCACAGGCCCACGATCCTGCCTCGCCGTCGCCCTGCCGTCGTTGATACAGATTGTGGAAATGCTGGGCAGCAAGGTCGTCGCTCGGAACAATGAGGTCTGGTTTTGCGGAGGTGATCGCTTTCGTGAGTGATCGCAACGGTGAGAGGCAGTTGTAGTTATGCGCTCGGCGCACCGCCCTGGTTTTGCGGAGGGGATGCCCTGAGGGACAGACAGCCTCAACGGTACAGCCCACTCGTGTCAATGCCATGGCCAGACGAGCGGGAGAGAAGGTCGGAGACGTGGTAACGATTAGGACGGTGGGCTTCACTTTGATCTCCGTGTCAGGGTTTTTACACATTCCGCAGGCGCGGAGTTACCCGCTTCCAAAGCCAGCATTGTCCGTTTGACAATTGCCGTGCCAAACGCTGCTCCGACGCGCCAACGAGAAAAGTCTTCCTGATTGGTGGGCATCGTATCTCCAGATAAATCCTTAAGACAGAAAATCTCCGAAAAGTGATGTGCCCGTCATATCCAAATCGAAGATTTCCCTAACAGACGTCGTACCTGCTGCCGGCGAAGATAGGCCTTTAATTCTCCGTCAGTGATCTGGGGAGTACGCCGCACGAGGCAGCGTAAGAAACCGTAAGCGATCCCTAGGCTCCGCAAGAGATAAGGCGGCTCGAAGATATGGCGAATACATTTGAGCCAAAAGAAAAGCGGATGATATCCCACTAAGTAATCGGCTTCGCCGTCATTTACTGCGTTGACCAACGATCCCCAGGCAGCACCGGTCGCACGGTGATGGCGAAGTTGTACATCTGGAAAGGATTGGGTTGTCCAGCCAAGTTGGTTGGCCTTGATTTCATCGATGGTATCCCATCCGAGGCTACACACGAGCCCACCCAGGTCCTCCCAGCATTCTCGCCGATAGATCTTGGTGGCCCCTCGCACGTGAAAGCGGGGAGCCTTTTCTTCTCGGAGGCGCTCTCCCTCCCTCGTGTAAATCGTGCCGCCTCCAATCCCAAGCTGCGGTGCGTGACGGAAATGCTGGAAGCAACTCTCAAAGTAGTTTGACTCGAACGTTAAGTCACCGTCCAGGTTTACGAGAAACTCCCAATCCTGGGATTGAAGCGATGGGTAGGCATCGACGAATGCTTCGATGCCTCCACCGGTTGAACGATAACCGCGGTTCTCGCGGTGCAGGATTTGAATCCAGAGGTGTTCACGCGCATAGCGATCTAAGATGGTACTCGTGGAATCCGTTGAGCCATCATCCACGATGATCCATTCCCTTGGCCGGATGGTTTGACGCAGGACGGACTCGATCGTGCCGCCAATACACTCTTCCTCGTCCCGAACAGCAGTGATAATGCAGTATTTTGCGGCAGACAGAGTCCCGTTAGAAGAGCAGGTATCGCCGAGGGAATCTGCAACCTTGGGAAAGTTCTGTAAATCTTCAACGCACATATTGGCTGATAAAAGATATCTCATACGTATCGTGGATTCGCAAAGGGCTAGGCGCTGGAAGTTTCTAGCTCCCTAACATCCAATACCCTTCAGTGGCCATTGCGCACAGTCCTGGCCAGCGTCGGCGACGTTGGATCGCCAAGGCGTCAACTATCTGTCACACGACCGGATGCGCTTCGCGGAAGCCTCTTGTTGTCTGAAGACCGGGTCGTCTTTGTTCAATTTGAGAAGCCTGTCACCGGATCTGCCCAACCCCAGAAGGACAAGAGACGACGTTGCATTGTGTCCGAGATAAATTTGGTTTCTTCTTCGAGTAATAAATGATGGGACAGAAGGTCCGACCGATCGGTTGACTTGACCAATGTTGGTAGCGTAACGTACAGAGCCATCTGAGAGTTGTGGCTGATCCATTGTGCACCGGCCTTTGTTTGCGTAGTCGCGTTGCCGTAGAACCTCGTGGCCACCTATTTGCACGGAAAGGTGAGACCACAACTCAGGAAGTTCATTGGTGAAATCCGAAACAGGGAGGGCAATGAATGGCACCCGGAGGGGATTGGTCTAGGACTCTGACTTTCTTTGATGGAGATTGGCACGAAGGCAATGTGCCTATCATGGGTCCTCGCACACATGCTGCTTGGCTTTGCTCCCTGGTATTCGACGGGGCTCGAGCCTTTGAAGGTGTCACTCCGGATCTTGATCTCCATTGCGCGCGCGTCAATGAGTCCGCCAAAAAGCTGTATCTGAAACCTTCGGTTTCGACGGAAACGTGGGTCAAGCTGGCGAAAGAGGGGGTTGCCCGGCTTAACACCGATGTGGCGCTCTATATCAGACCGATGTACTGGGCGGAAAAAGAAGGACCGTGGGTTCAGGCGCATGATCCGGAATCGACACGATGGTGTCTTGCGATCTACGAAGCGCCGATGCGCACGCCCAAGGGCTTCTCTATCACCATGTCGCCGTACCGGCGGCCTACGCTCGAAACCATGCCCGTGGATGCCAAAGCCGGATGTCTATATCCCAACAATGCGCGATCGTTGTTCGAGGCCCACGCCCGGGGATTCGACAATGCTGTTGTTTGCGACATGCTGGGTAACGTCGCTGAGCTGGCTACCTCTAACATTTTCATGGCCAAAGACGGCGTGATCTTTACGCCCGTTTCGAACGGGACTTTCTTGGCTGGTATTACCCGCCACCGAGTGATCGGACTACTACGCGAAAAAGGCGTGACTGTAGTGGAAAAGACGCTCACCTATCAAGACTTCCAGAAAGCGGATGAGATTTTCTCTACGGGCAACTATTCCAAGGTAGTGCCCGTAACACGGATCGATGACCGAACACTTCCTTTTGGTCCTATGTACAACAATGCTCGGGAACTCTATTGGGAGTTCGCTCATTCATTCATCAGCGTCCCTAGGTGAGCGGAAAAATTGCGTTCGCTTGGATGAGATGCTATCAGCCAATGCCATTAGGTTGCTTGGAGCGGCAGGATACACTTGCCACTTCAAGGCATATTGAACGGTATGATAAATCTTGGGAAGTCATTATAGGCATTTGGTACACTTGAACGTGTCCGCTTCGGTCGAAGTACTTATCCCAATATGGCAACGCGTGCTACAACGACCCGCAATTCGTGTCGATGATAACTTTTTTGATCTGGGAGGCGATTCTTCCCTAGCTCTCAAATTATTTACCGAAATATTTAAGGTATATGGTCGTAAGCTACCGCCCGTGATGATCTATCAGGCGCCGACAATCGCAGCTCTGGCCGCGGTGTTGGAACAACCCGCCGCTCCTCGATTCCCACCGCTTATGCAGTTGAAAGAAGGCACGGAAAAGCCGCCCATATTCATTGCGCATGGGATGGGCGGCAACGTAATGGATTTCTTCCAAGTCGTTAAGCACGTTCAGACCCAGCTCCCAATATATGGGATGCAAGCAAAGGGCATAGAAGGACTCGATGAGCCGCTAGAACGAATCGAGGACATGGCCCACTTCTTCCTTGACCCTATCCGGGGGGTTCAGCCCCATGGTCCTTACCTCCTGATTGGTTATTCGCTCGGCGGCCTGGTTGCACTCGAAATTGCGCAGCGTTTGTCGGAAGCTGGAGAGAAGGTGCGGTTGCTGGTCATGCTTGAGAGCTACCCACATAAACGATACATTTCGGTGGGACAGCGCCTCCGGCTCATTGCCCGACGAGCAAGGCGTCATGCAGCTATTCTAATTCGGTTGCCATGGAGAGACGCACTTTCCTATATTATGCACCCCGCTGAGCGTTTGGTATACATTCCTCGAGATCGCGGTAAGGCTCGTGATCACCAACCTAATGGGATCTGGTTCACGCCTGCGGTGCTGCGGATGCGTGATCGTGCCTACCTCGCCCTGCGTCGCTATCGACCCCGGTACTATCCCGGCAAAATCAAGTTCGTGAGAGCAGAAACGGTGTCGGATTTCCCGGATGACCCTGCGGCGGTTTGGGCCAATTTGGCCGAAGCGTTCGAAATCGAGACTGTGCCTGGCGATCATTTGGGGATTATCAACACTCATTATGAACGGCTGGCCGATGCTCTTTCTCGGTACCTGCGGGAAGCCATAGATGGCAAATGAGCTTGGCCGTGCGCAATCGGACCGCTCTTGGCTGACAAGCACCGGATCAGTCACTCTGGAACTCAAGAAATCGATCCGCGCACGAAGGCGCTGGTTTTCTTCGATCCATTCGGCCGACAGTTTTCCGAAGGGCTCTACAGCGAGGCTATGACCTATGAACGGCGCGGAAAGCCTGATTCGCACGCTGTTTGCTAGTGAGGTGGGCGCCTGCTTCACCAATCCCGGTACCTCGGAGATGCATATTGTTGCTGCGCTTGATGGAAACAGGGAAATGCGCTGCGTGTTGGGTCTCTTTGAAGGCGTTGTCACGGGCGCGGCGGACGGCTACGCACGCATGACCGGCAAGCCGGCATGCACATTGCTGCATCTCGGTCCTGGGTTTGCAAATGGAATTGCCAATTTACACAACGCACGGCGAGCTGAGGTACCAATCGTAAATCTCGTCGGACAACATGCGACTTATCATCTGCGCCACGACACCCCACTCACCTCCGATATAGAAGGCCTAGCCAAGACCTGCTCTAAATGGGTGCGCACTTCTTCGGCTGCGTCGGAACTCGGCCGCGACGCAGCAGATGCAATTGTCGCCGCGCGGACTGCTCCTGGGCACATCGCCACGCTGATTGTCCCCGCCGATGCTGCTTGGAGCCAAGGCGGGGTGGTTGTCGAGTCCCCGAAGTTAGTTCGCCCTCCGGTTCCTGCCAGCGAAGTCATCGAGCGGACGGCGGCCATGCTCCGTTCCGGTCTGCGGACGGCTTTACTGCTGGCGGGGAATACTCTTCATGGTAGAGGGCTGGCAGCGGCAGGGCATATCGCTGCATCGACGGGGGCAAAGTTACTGGCTCCTTATCCGTTTGCTCGGTTGGAACGCGGGTCTGGTACTCCCGAAGTGGAGCGCATCGCCTATGTTCTTGAGCAGGCCGCTGAACAGCTAAAGGAGTTCCGCCAACTCATCTTGGTGGGCGCAAGGGCCCCGGTTTCCTATTTTGCCGCTCCGGGCAAGAACAGCGTGCTTACTTCTCCGGAATGCGAGGTACAAGTTCTAGCGAGTCCAGGAGAAGACGGTGCCGAAGCGCTTGAGGCCGTGGCAACAGCCTTATCAGCGCAACGTTGCCAGCTCGGAGCCAGCAAGGTCGAACGGCCAAAGGCACCCGTTGGCGAGATTTCTCTGCCGGCCCTGGCCACCGCCGTGGCAGCGTTCCTGCCGGAAAGCGCCATTGTGGTTGATGAGTCGATGACTTCCGGACGCGGTATGATGGCGGCTACGAAGGATTGCCCGCCACATGACTGGCTGGCCAATACCGGCGGGTCAATTGGGATTGCTCTTCCTTTGGCTGTGGGCGCAGCAGTTGCATGTCCAGATCGCCGAGTTCTTTGTTTATCGGCCGACGGAAGCGGCATGTACACTGCGCAAGCGCTGTGGACCATGACACGCGAGAGTCTTAAGGTCACAACGGTAATCTTCGCCAACCGTATCTATGGCGTTCTTAAGCGCGAGTTTTCGTACCTTGGCATAGGCGCCCCGGGGCCGCATGCCCGCGCTCTGTTTGAGATCGATCGTCCCGTTCTCGACTGGGTGCACATGGCCAAAGGCATGGGGGTTCCTGGCACGCGTGTCTCTTCGATGGAGGCCTTTGCAGAAGCGCTCAAAAAGGGGTTTGAGAGCGAGGGACCGATGTTAATTGAAGTGGTGTTATGATCCGCGTACTAAGACGCTTGGTTACCTCCTAGCTACTTTCCGTCGCAAATATGACCGATCGCAGCAAGTATGTATGGACTTTTCGTTGGTTGTGCGTTGTTGAAGTGTAGCTTTTCGTGTGGATGCTGCGTCTGAAGAAATTAAGGAGGCAGCGTGATGCAACTTCGACATCGGCAACCAAGTTTGTGGCATAGCGGACTGACGAAAGACATCGAAGATCTTTGGGAACCATGGATGAAAGAAGTAGACCAACTTCTGGTTGACGCAGCGTTGGTGGAGAGTGTGTACGATGCGCAGGGAAAGCGACATCGGAAGAGCCGGACGCATGGACGCACGCAAACACTGGCGGAAGTGGCGCTTCGGCTGTTGATCTTGAAGCACGTGCGGAACTGGAGTTACGACACACTGGGGCGAGAAGTACGTGCGAACCTGGTCTATCGCGGTCTATCGCGCGTTCACCCGCATTGGGGACGAGAAAGTACCGGATGCCAAGACGCTGGCACGACTGGGACAAGTCATCGGGCCAGAAGTGATCGGTCAGCTACACGAACGGTTGATGGAGTTGGCGCGCGAACGAGGCGTGGTGCGAGGACGGAAGATGAGGGTGGACGGTAGTGGAGACGAATATCCACTATCCGACCGACAGCGGTTTATTAGGGGATGGAGCGCGCGTGCTGACGCGAACCATGAAGAAGGTAGAGAAGGCTGCGGGTGGACTGAAGAAGCGGATTCGTGACCGGATGCGCAGTGTGAACAAGAAGGTGATCGCGATCGCCCTGGCGGGGCGACTGAAGGGACCAGAGGGTGAAGAGCGGCGCGTCGAGCGGTATCGAGAGCTCGTGAGTTTAACGCGAAAGATTGTGCATCAAGCGGAGGGCGTGTTGGAGGAAATGCAGCATAGAAACGATGGCCGGACGTGTGCGGCAGGTGGTGCGGCAAACCAAGGCGCGCGTGTTTCAGGGGATCACCAAGTATCCGCACAAGATCGTGAGTCTTTTCGAACCGCACACGGAAATCATTCGCAAGGGGAAAGCGAGAAAGCCCAACGAGTTCGGCAAGCTGGTACAGGTGCAGGAAGCTGAGAACCAGATCATGACACTATGAAGTGTTCGCCGAACGTCCCGAGGACTCCCACCTGCTGGTTTCCGCGGTCGAACAACACCAGCGGCGGTTCGGGCGCGCACCACGAATGGTAGCTGCCGACGCAGCGTTCTACAGTCTAAAGAATGAGAAGACCATCCAAGGAATGGGGGTGGCGCGAGTGGCGGTGCCTAATCGCAACAGCAAAAGCTGCGAGCGGAGAAAGCTGCAGAAAACGCGTTGGTTCTGAGCCGGACAGCGTTGGCGGACCGGATGCGAAGGCCGCATTAGCGTGCTCGGCGCCATGGATTGCATCGCTGCCGGTACCGAGGTTTCGAAGGTATGCAACGCTGGGTTGGTCTTGGGGTGATTGCGGACAATATCATCCAGATCGGTCGCTGCCTGGCACTGCAACGGGCCTGAGGTCCCAACTGCCACGACTCGAGATGCCAACGGGTCGAACGGCAGAATCGAAACGCGCAAACAGAATCAGTTGGCCTCTACAAACAAATAGTTCATTCAGAGTGAGCTATTTTGCGACGGAAAGTAGCTAGGGCCCCTTTGAAGCCGCCATTTTCGCAAGTTCGTCCTTCACGATTTTTCCAGTGGGCGTCACAGGCATAGCATCGACCAAAAAGATCTCCGAAGGACGCTTGTATGGTGCCAGTTGTTGAGTTACGGAATCCGCTAACTCGGCCGCCGTGAGTTTGGAATCTCTTGTGAGCTGAACAAAGGCAACGACTTCCTCATCGCCTTCACCCTTTGCAGGTCGGCCGATGACAGCGCAACGCAGGACTGCAGGGTGTGCACTGAAGGCCGCTTCGACTTCTGCCGGATAGACGTTGAACCCGAAGCGAACGATCAGCTCTTTCGTGCGACCAACGATGAACAGGTTGCCGTCTTCGAACCGGGCCAAGTCCCGCGTGTTATACCATCCTTCCGCATCAATTGCTGCGGCTGTTTCTTGCGGATCCCGATAGTAGCCCTTCATGACATTGGGCCCACGCACGCGCAGTTCACCCACGACCCCTTCGCGTACGAAGTGGCCATCCGGTCCCATCAATTTGACTTCTACGCCGGGAAAAACTCGGCCGATGGAGACATCGGTGCGAGGAGCTTCGACCCTGGTCTGGGCAATAGTTGGAGAGCACTCTGTGACTCCGTAGCCGTTGTGGAGCGGCAGTCCGAACAAGGCCTCTGTCTCGGACTTGACCGCGGCTTGTAACGGAGCGCCAGCTGAGGCAATGATACGAAGCGCGGTAAACTTTTTGGATTGCACGCCCTTCATTTTCGCGTACTCGAAGAACAATCCAAACATAGCTGGCGCGCCAAGCATTATTGTGAGACGGCCATTCTCCAGAGCTGACATAACGGCTACTGGATCAAAGCGCGGCGATAGGTGAAGCATTGCCCCGCTGAGTAGAGCACCTAACAGGACCACCGAGAGGCCCACGGCGTGCGACATTGGCAAAACCCCAAGCAGAGCGTCTTCTGGAGTTAGTGATCGGATCCTCGCTGAGACCGCAGCCACAAACAGTACTCCTCGATGGGTTAACATGACCCCTTTAGGTTTTCCGGTAGTTCCAGAGGTGTAGATCAAAGCAGCGACAGAATTTTCACTATTTGTCTCGATGGGTTCAGGCACCACGCTTTCATCCAGAAGCCCCTCACCCACTGGCCCGATTTCTGGAACATCTCTGATAATAGCTCCATGGCGCTTGGCATGCTCCCGGGCATGGTGCGACACGGTGGTGGTGTAGATGACCAGACGAGCACCGCAGTGTTCTCGAATCTGATCGATCTCTTGAGCCGAGAGTCGAGCGTTGGCAAGAACGGGCCACGCGTCAAGACTTGCCAGGGCAAACAGCGTGGCGACGAAGGCGCGGCAATTCTCGCAAACGATCATGACCCTATCGCCCGGGCGCACTCCGGATTCCACGAGCCAAGCTCTCGCTGAGGCGATTGCTGATGACAGTTGTGCATAGGTCCAAGCGCCTGAGGATTCGACCACGGCTAGTCGTTCTGGCGTACGTTCCGCCCAAGGTTTCACGACGTCACTGATACGCTTGGGAAGGGAGTCGAGGATTTCGGGTATCTCTTCTTCAATCATATGCTTGGTTAGCGCGTGTGACTGATGGCTTTGCAAACTATCTCGACGACGTTACCCAAGTTCCGGTTTGGGCCACAGCGGCATACCTCGCTTTACTGGTCCTTTTCGATACAACGTATCGCAACCAGTTGTGATAAATACGACGGGCCGCGGAGTGCCATGGACTCTGTGAACCGTTGCTCATGACAGCCTCGGGGAATTCTGTTATGAGTTCTTCGTGCCGTTCGGACAAGACCCGCTTCCGAAATTGGGTCAATGTTTGCACCGCCGCTGCGTCGAAGTACCCGTGTGGCATCGTGGGGTAGGTTGTCCTCTCTTCTCGCAGGAACCTCTTTATATCTCTCCGATATTCTTTTGCAAGCGTCTCTGCACCATACTCGGGATGCCCTTGAAAGTAAACAAAAAGGCTCTTCTTTCTCTGTTTCACAAAAAGGTTGACACCAGCTTCCCTAGATTTGGTTAGTACAGAATAACCACACGAGTTTAGGGCGTCCTGCCTCACTTCATTCCATCGGGAATGGGGGAATCGCAATGGCTCCGACGTCCCGCTGGTCAGTTCGTGGTCACTTATCTTTGCTTCGTCAAAGACCCCGAATTGCTTGTCCGGCAGGGGATGCCTGCCGATGCCGTCGCCCTGCAACACGCCTGCGTGTGCTGCGAGGCAGGAAAGAATCGTCGAAGCGGTGTGCTCTTCTGCCCAGGCGAAAACATCGACCATGCTTGACCAATAGGGTTCCTCCCTAAGGTCGGAGTGACGAGGTTCTGTTCCGGTGATAATTGCGCCGTCAAACCGTCTGTCCCAGAGATCATCTAGGTCCCAAAAAAAACTCTTTAGATGCTCTTTTCCGCGGTCGCTTCGCGGAATTCTTGGCAACGAATACAGCCTTACGCGCACTGGCAGCTGGCCGGCGGCAGTCTCTAAAAGCTCGAAGAATTGCGATTCTGTATCCTCAAGGGCCGCGTCGGGCATGTTGTTGATAAGAGCAATCTGAATGGGTTCCTCGCCTCCGGCGCAACAGGCGGTGGGCCCCAGCGAGCGATGAGCATTTCTTGCAACCCAATGAAGAGGAGTTCGATCATCATCCATCACTTGCAACATGGCTCACCTCATAATTTCATTGACGACATGCGCTTTCTCAAGTGCCTGACCCAGATCCTCCAAAATATCGTCGATGTGTTCGATCCCAACGCTCAGACGAATCATCTCCGGCGTGACGCCCACCTTCTCTTGCTCTTCGGGAGTGAGTTGCCGGTGGGTAGTCGATGCGGGATGGCACGCCAAAGACTTCGCATCACCCATATTGACCATGCGTTTGAACAGCCGGAAAGCGTTGAAGCACTTTGTGCCTGCTTCCAGGCCGCCTTTCACTCCAAACGTCAGCAGAGAACAACGATGCGGACCCAAGTATTTTTGTGCCATTGGATACAGTGGATTGTCCGGGAATCCCGCATAATTGACCCACTCCACCCTGGGATGGCCTCGCAGGTACTCCGCCACTCTTCGTGCATTCTCGACGTGCCGCCCTACACGGAGAGCAAGCGTTTCAATCCCCTGAAGCAAAAGGAAACCGTTAAAGGGCGCCAGTGTTGCCCCAGTGTTTCGCTGGCAAACCGTCCGGCAGCGCGCGACAAAGGCAGCGGCGCCGTAGTGCTCGGTATACACCACGCCGTGGTAGGCTGGCTCCGGCTGGCACATCATGTAGTAGCGTTCCGGGTAATCGAACCACGGAAATTTACCCCCATCCACAATCATTCCGCCCAGAGTTGTGCCGTGCCCGCCCATGAATTTGGTCATCGAGTGCACGACCACATCAGCGCCGTATTCGATGGGCCTCAATAGGATGGGGGTCGCGATGGTGTTATCCACGATGAGAGGAACACCATTCTTGTGCGCCACTCTCGCTAAGCCTTCGATATCCGCAACATTGCCGGCGGGATTGCCCACACTCTCGCAATAAACCGCTCTTGTATCTTTGTCGATTAGTTTTTCTATGTCTTCCGGACGGTCTGTTTCCGCGAACCTTGTAGTGATTCCTTGCTTGCCAAGTACATGCGTCAGAAAGGTATAGGTTGCGCCGTAGAGTTGCGGGAGAGAAACAACATTGGTACCGAGTTCAGTGATGTTTGCAATAGCATAATGAATCGCAGCCATCCCCGAGCTGACGCTAAGAGCATCCACTCCTCCCTCAAGTGCCGCAACTCGCTTTTCCAAAACCGTGTTTGTGGGGTTCCCGATCCGTGTGTAGATATTCCCCTCGACTTCCAGATTGAATAGCGCTGCCCCATGCTCTGCGCTGTCGAACTCAAAAGCGATGGTCTGGTAGATCGGTACGGCCACGGCCTTGGTCGTGGGATCGCCATCGTAACCGGCGTGAATCGCAATTGTTTCTCTCTTCATATCTTCGCGAGACAGTTACGCAAATCTTGCAGCCCTCTTGTGCTAATTCTGGTGCCTTGTCCTGCCGCAGCGCCTCATCATCAGTTCATCGGCCCTACAATGTCCCTGTTTCTTCGTTCTTGGCGGGAACCACCCGAGCGGCCGTACCAAAGGCCCTGCCCCATGAGACTGATTTCGCCATGGATTTCAGGATGCGCTCAGCGGCGAACCCCGCTCCGAAGGCAAACCGCATAAGGGGACCAAAACTATTGGCTGCTGCGACTCCCACAAAATAGAGGCCAGACACAGAGGATTCGAATGTTGAGGAAAGCGCCGGGGAACCCCCCGTGGTCTTAATCCTCGATCTAATCTCGGCACTCAGGAATGGCAGTCGTTCCATGTCGACCTTGTAACCGGTCGCTGCAATGACGTGATCTGCCAGAATTTCACGGTACGTCCCGTCCCGCCCCCGAAGACGAAGACGGACCTTGCCGCCCTGAACTTCGGCGCTTTCCGTCGAATAACCGAGCTGCAGAGGTACGCGGCCCACTACCTTATCTTTCGCGAACCAGCCCCCAGAGGGGCCAAGATGGGTTCGCACGATTTCTAGGCGGAGGCGCTCGGGCAAAAGACGGAATAGGCCCGGATGATTAGAGTAGAAACGCGAGCGCCAACCCGGGCCGAGCCCTGATTGCGGACTCCGAATACGCTGCCATAAGGAACGCGGCTTGCCGATTTGTGGCTTCCCGTGGAACTTCAATTCGCTTTGTCGCGCCACAAGCTGCACATCCGCATCAACATCGCGAAGCAATCCTGCCAAATCCGTTGCTGAGGCTCCACCTCCCAGAACCACGACACTGCGGCCCCGGAACTGTTCGAGATCCTGGTGCCAATAGCTGTGCGTGACAAATTCCGGTCCTAGGTGTGACAGATTAGCCGGCACATGCTGGAAATGTGTGATACCGACGGCAAGAACGACTCGCCGAGCTGCAATGGTCTCTCCGTCATCCATCGTCAGCTGGAATCCCTTCGCCATCGCACGGAGGTCAACCAGAAGCTTGTCTTCAAGCTCCGGGGCCATGCGGTCCTTAAAAGCCATGCCATAGGCTGTGAAGGTGTCCAGGTGCACAGGGATCCCCGTATCGCCATACGCGATCCCCCGGTTCTTACAAAACTGCTCGAGCGTAAAAGTGCTACCCGGGTCGTAGATGTTCGACGCGAAACCATCCGACTTAAGGAACATACCTTTGGGCATATGCGACTGCCAGCTGTCCATTAGGCGGCCGAAGATTCGGAAACGGATGCCCTGACTCCTCAAGTGAGCAGCGATGGAAAGGCCGTAAGGTCCGGCTCCAATGATCGCAATATCAAGCATATTTGGTAGTTTCCTTTCGTCGCGTTATTAGCTGCGTCCGTCGACAAATTGAGGCGAGTCGTAGTTCAAAAAGGCAATCTCGTAGCCAGTTCCGTGGCAAGCAAGCTCAATGATTTGAACAAGATAAGCCTTTGAGCCTCTTGTTTTGTGGAACTTGATTACCCAATTTGGAGAATTTCCTGCCTAGAGAACTGTGAATTCAAGGGAAACCCCCACCTTGCTCAGACAGCACCCGTAAGAGCTTTGGGAGATGCGGCAGACGCTTGGCTGTATGTAAGGGCCTCGTCAATAGCCTTCCTGAGGGCGTCACCTAAGTGTCTAACAAATGGCTCCACGAGCATCCCCGCAGGGTAAACTGGCAGGACAACCACTTTCTCCCCCTCTGCCAGCCGTTCCCATTTCACTCCTGGCCTGCTAAACATTCGATATTGCTTCAATGGCCGAAAGTCCGTGACAGTACCCGCGAACGGTTGAGGCATGTAAGCCATGGATGCGTCATCGTTAGCCTGCCAAATCTGACTGAGGATTCTGGAGTTCGACTTTGTTGCCGTCGAATTCTTCTTGAATTTACCAACTAGCATTCCGCGCCACACAGGAAGGCGACCGCGAAGTATCTTTACCTTCTCGGAGAAGAACTTGGCCTTACCTGGTGGATCAAGGCGAAGAATATTAGCCGCGTGGAAGAGCAGTTTCTCGACGGCGGTATAGCTTTTCGTCCAAAAAGAAGGAAGAGGGATCTTGTGCCAATTCATCGTGTCGAACAGCGCCAGAAGCGCGACTTCTTCACCACGAGCCCGGAGCCGGCGCCCGACCTCAAAAGCAATGGTCCCCCCCAAGCAGTAGCCGCCGAGGAAATAAGGCCCATGTCGCTGTACTCTGCGAATCTCTTCCACATAATGTGCGGCCATGTCCTCGATGCACGTGAGCGGCGCGCAACTCCCATCCAAGCCAGGGCTCTGCAATCCATAGACGGGCTGGTCAGACCCAAGGTGAAGCGACAAATCTCGATAGATCAGAATGTTTCCGCCAGCCCCATGAAAGCAGAAAAAAGGAGGGCGTGAGCCATGTGGCTGAATGGGGACAAGGGACGACCACGCCGAAGAGGGTGTCTCCTGGCGTAGAATCTGAGCCAACCCCTCGATAGTTGGAGCCTCAAACAGAGTGGCTAGGGGCAGCTTGACATGAAATGTCTTTTCTATCCGTGCAAACAACTGAACTGCTAGGGGCGAATCTCCGCCCAAGTCAAAATAGTTCTGGTGCGGAGCGATGGAGGGGATACCTAGAAGGTCCTGCCAAATGCGAGTGAGTTGCCCGGTAGCGTCGTCTTGAGCAGGTGCGTTCGGGATTACCAGAGATTCCGTCCGGGATTCTGCCATCATCTGTTTCCTTGCCGATTGAGAATGGCCTTTGCGAAGCCTGTTTTGATTAGGTTTGTGACCGTCCCGACCGAATTGGCTGCCACGCAGCCCAAATACCAGCCCGCCAGGCTGCCATTAAGCGAGCAATCGACAGTCCAACCCCAAGTTTTCCGTAAGTACTTATAGAATAATGCCTTAGCGTGAATTCCACTTCCTGCGCCCAGAAACGCGCCTAATATTGTGAAAATCTTTTCCTCTTCTGGCCGTGTCCCGTAACCGACCCATTTGCCACGCTGTAAAATCACGGCGCCTGATTTAGAGTTCTTCGAAGTCTCGCCGTTGCAATACAATAGCCAGCCATGTCGGAGCTGCACTCGTGGGCCGCAGCGCCCCCGGAACTCAGCCTTGTCGAAGGAGAAATCCACGTTTGGCGGGCATATTTGGATTGCGGAGAGCCTCTTGTGGCTGAACTGCGATCCACGCTTGCCTCCGATGAAGAGGCTCGCGCGAATCGTTATTTGCTGGTATCAGACCAAAACCACTTTACGGTCGCCCGAGGGATCCTCCGCGAACTGTTGGGTAGATATGTGGGCTGCACTGCGCGCGAGATCCAGTTCGAGTATGCCCCGCGCGGAAAACCGTCGCTTTCCCCAGAGTTGAGGGGACTTCCGATTTGCTTTAATGTTTCACACTCCCATGCCATGGCATTGTTTGCTTTCAGCCTAGGTCATGATGTTGGTGTAGACGTGGAACTTGTCCGATCGGACTTTGGCGGAAATGACATCGCTGAGCGTTACTTTGCCCCGCAGGAAGTACAGGAACTCCTGAGCTTACCGACAGCGTTGCAGGCTGAGGGCTTTTTCCTCTGCTGGACACGCAAGGAAGCGTACCTGAAGGCGAGGGGCGAGGGGTTGCAAATTCCGTTGGAAAGCTTTTATGTTTCGCTAACACCCGGACTGCCCGAACGGTTGCACAGCGCGGACACTGCCCGCTGGAGTTTGCGCACCTTGCGCCCCGGCGAGCGCTACGTTGGTGCGCTGGTGGTAGGAGGCCACGGCTGGTCGCTGCGATGCTGGGACTGGAGTCCCCAAGAAGGGAGGGGATTGTGAAAAACGAAAAGATTTGCCGAAAGTCAACCGCTGGACTCTGCTGGGAGAAGTGCGTTTAATCTTGCAATCGGGAACGAGCTGCTGAAGCTCATCAACTAGACTGAAGTACTCCTGCTTTCCTAGTGCCCAATCATTCTCTGAAACAAAGTTTGCGGCCCGTTCCACCAGCGCCTGTCGTTTCTCCCGATGTTGGATAAGGTCGAGCATGCAAAATGCTAGGTCTTCTACGTCCTCCCCCCGAAAAAAGCGAACGACGGAATTGTCGAAGTAGTGTCGATCAACCTTGGTATCAGACACAATGACTGGAACACCCATGGCCATAAACTCAAGGGTTTTCGTGCTGAAGGCCTCATTGCCGAAGTCGTCTTTGCGTTTAGGAACGATCCCTAGGTTGGCAGTTTCAAGTACTGCAGAAATCTCGCGCACCGGTCTCCGATCATGTACAAATACACGGTTCTCAAGGTGAAGCCTTTCGACCAAGGAGAACAACTCAGGCTTCGACGGCCCGTCCCCGTAGATGTGAAAGTCCGCCTCTGGGGCTAAATCCTTAATTCGGGCAAAGGCCCTCACAGCGATATCCAGGCCTTGATGCCAATTCAATGTACCGTGATAGATCAGCAAGAAGCGCTCTGAACAGCGGGTGGTTTTCGGATTCCGAACGAAGATCGACCGGTCTGGGACGTTGAGTACAACCGTGCATTTGCCATATTTGACAGAGCGAGACAATAGTCGCTGCTGCCACGTGTGATTAGCAACGATCACATGAGTCGCAAATCTGCCGCATAGACGTTCTACGAAGCATAGAAACCGGAAGCCTAGTGACTTGCTCGAAACCGCAAATTTGCTGGCATAGAATTCCGGTAGGATGTCGCGAATGTCCAGAATGACTGGTGTTCCTCTTAAGCGGGGCACGAGAGCACATAACACCAGAAAGTCAGGCACAGAATGTACGTGAACAAGATCATATTTTTGCTGCAAGTCTCGTGCTGAAACTTGAAAGAGGGCCCGCATCAGAAAAACAACAATGCGCCAGAGATAGGAGAAGCGACCCCTTTCGTTAAATTGCCGGCCTTGTAGCCTGTGGACGCGCACACCACATAAAACTTCGGTTCGCGGTGTGCCCGGCCTTCGAAGAGCAAAGACTTCGACGTCATCTCCCCTTTGTGCTAGCGCTTCCGCATACCGCATGACGCGACTGTCAGTTTCATAAAATGTGTATGCGACCATGCAGATGCGAAGGGAAGGACGCTCGTTTCCCGGTGTCAGAGGCGCGGGGCTCATTGCTCGGTCTGGAATCGTCTCCTGAATTGTTTCAGCATGTCTCGGTGCCAAACTCTTTGGATGTCCAGCTACGCCTCCAGCCAAACGACGGACCTCAGGCAAAGAAACTCCCATATGCTCTCTCTGTTCATGCATTCATGCAACTGATAAGCCATATCATGGACAAGCGGCAGGCTGAACATCCCCCTGTAATTTCAGGTAGTTGCATACGAATCCGGACATGGAGATCAGCCCGGGGAGTCGAGTCTTCCAAAATGTGGGAAAGAATTTCGCCTATTGCTCCTGGAATCTATTTTCAACAAACGAGCAGGGACTTTCTTCCCCTTTCCTAATCTTCCAGTTAAGGTGACTGCCAAACTACTCCGAAGACATAAAATATCACCTGTGTTTTCAATAACATAAGGGATAAGAACGGCGTTGCGCGCAATCTGGCCGATTCTGGCCGAGTGGCCCCTCGATTGCCCACTAGACCGGGTGACAGCCGTGAACGGGAGTTTTGTGGCGGTAGCCTGCCAAGAGACTGAGTAGGGTTTCGTTTCTGGCCCAGCGGAGCGACGTCCTTGACCTATTCGAACGACTTTCAAGACCAAGTTGTGTCCCCGTTGCCTTGGTTCGCGCTCCAGGTACGCTGCAAGCGCGAAGCCTTTGTCCTCGGCCACCTTCAGTCACGGGGCTACGAGTGTTTCCTGCCTCTTTATAAGAGTGTTCGCCAGTGGTCGGATCGACGGAAAGAGGTTGTACAACCTCTCTTTCCGGGCTATCTGTTCAGCCGGTTTGACTTTCACAATCGCGGCCCTCTTCTGATGACGCCGGGTGTGCAGCAGATCGTGGGGGCTGGCGGCAGTCCGACACCTGTGGCCGACAATGAGCTCAAGTCGATTCGGCAAGCTCTAGCCTCGGGATTATTAAGCCAGCCCTGGCCTTACCTTGAGGTTGGTGATCAGGTTCGCGTGACTTACGGGAGCCTGAGCAATCTTGAAGGAATATTGATTCATTTCAAAGGAAGTCACCGAATTGTTTTGTCGGTGTCCTTATTGCGGCGCTCCGTGGCCGTGGAAATTGATCGCACTTGGGTCAGTCCGGTAAGCAAGGCGCGGTCGGGGGTGGCATCCGGAATCTTACTGGGACACCACGCGATGGAACCAGCGTTAGGAAGTTAAGCAGAACACAATTCGCATCAGCAAAGGACAAAGACGAAGAACATGGGCTTATTTCGAGCATCGGTCGGGCAGGAACCAAAGCGATTAGAACTGATGACGCGCGAGTCCGGCTCCCACGCACAGGAAGTCTCGACCCGAATCGTCTTGGATGAAGACGCATTCGTGTCAATGCTTTACTTGGAGCGACGCCGCGCGGAACGGGCGGGCAAGCGCTATGTTCTGATGCTCATAGATGTGAAGGACGCGCTTTTGGGAGTAGCGGGCGGATCAGCGAGGCTCACGCAGACCGTCTGCGAGATCACGCGCGAGACGGACATCATCGGATGGTACCTCCGAGACAGCCTCCTGGGAGTGATCGGCACGGAGATTGGACAAGCGAATCCGCAAGAAATACGTCAGGTCATGTCGGAGAAATTTCGAACCGCATTTTCTGGCGTGTTCGGGCAGGAAAGGACGTCGCTTATCTTCGTCTCATTCCATTTTTTCCCCGAAGAACGTGAAAACGGGAATTCGAATGAATCCCGAAACATTGCCCTCTATCCCGACCTTTGTCGGAAAGGAGCCTCGCAGAGACTAGCGTTGGGAGTCAAGCGCCTCATGGATGTTTTCGGAAGTGCCTGCGCTCTCATCCTGTTTTCGCCGTTGTTCATGTTGATTGCCCTAGCTATCAAGGCAACATCCAAGGGGCCGGTGTTCTTCCGTCAAGACCGTTTAGGCCAATACGGGAAGAGATTTAAGCTTTTGAAGTTTCGTTCCATGCGTACGAACTGCGACAGCAAGATCCATGAAGAATATGTGAGCCGGTTCATCGCAGGGCAGTTTAAAAGCGGAGTAACGATTGGGGAGAAACAGGTGTTCAAGCTGCAGAAAGATCCTCGCATTACTCGAGTGGGCGCCTTCCTTCGCAAGACCAGTCTGGACGAACTGCCCCAATTCTGGAATGTGCTTACCGGTGCGATGTCCCTAGTAGGTCCCCGCCCGCCCTTAGAATACGAGTTCAAGGTCTACGAAGTTTGGCACCGTCGGCGCGTGTTGGAAATCAAGCCGGGCATCACTGGTCTGTGGCAAGTCGAGGGACGGAGCCGGACTCAATTCGATGATATGGTTCGCATGGACCTGAACTATGCCTGCAAGTGGTCGATCTGGCTGGACCTAAAAATTCTCCTTCGGACCCCAGCCGCGGTCCTCTCAGGTGACGGCGCGCACTGAAGGAAGTAGCCGCTAACCGGGGAAAGCGCCCTTCGAACGGCTCGGTCAAGTTCTGCCACAACAAATTGTCCCACAAGTCGGCAAAAGAAACCGCATGACTCATGCCCAAGTAAGGCCAATTGCCCGTATTGCTAAGGATAAAGGAGCACATATGATCCGGGTTGGTGTCATTGGTTACGGCTACTGGGGGCCGAACATAGTTCGGAACTTCCATTCTCAGGAATGCTCTGAAGTGGCTCTCGTGTGTGACAAGGACGCGAAAGCCGCACATCGGTTGAGAAAGGCGGACCCGTCAATTCCGTTCACGACCGACCCAATGGCAATCATAAAATCGGCCGACATCGACGTGGTTGCCGTCGTGACACCGGTGTGGACTCATTACGGGCTCGCCAAGGCTGCGCTCGAGAACGGGAAACACATTTTTGTCGAGAAGCCATTTACTTGCAGCGTGACACAAGCTGAAGAGTTAATTGAGCTTGCCGATCGGAAGAATCTGCAGATTATGGTAGACCACACCTTCCTGTACACCGGCGCGGTAAAAAAGATCCGGCAGTTGGTAGATGAAGGTGCGTTGGGGGACCTTTACTATTATGACTCGCTCCGGGTGAATCTCGGTCTATTCCAGCACGACATCAATGTGATTTGGGACTTGGCCCCACACGACCTTTCGATCATGGATCATGTCATCAAGGAAAAACCTCAGGCAGTGGTGGCTACTGGTGAGAAACATTTGAATGGGGTGGAAGACGTAGCCTTCATCACAATTTACTTTCCGAAGCGGATTATCGCGCATGTGAATGTAAACTGGCTGTCTCCTGTAAAAGTTCGTACAACGCTAATCGGCGGCGAAAAGAAAATGCTGGTCTGGAACGACTTGGAGGCCGACGAAAAGATCAGGGTGTACGACAAGGGCGTAAGCATGTCTACAAACCCTTCCAATTTACACCAGTTGCTTGTGAGCTACCGGTCGGGGGATATGTGGGCACCGCAGGTTGAACAGGTGGAGGCCCTTCGCGCGGAAACCGCATATTTTGTTAAGTGCATCGAACAGAACACTGAGCCGCTGAACGATGGCTATGCCGGGCTGCGCGTGGTGCGAATTCTGGAAGCCGCGGAAAAATCGATCCGCAACCGGGGTGAGGTGGTAGCCCTGTGAGCGATTTCGTTTGTGTGGCCCCAACGGTCAAACTTGGCAGGGAAGTAAAGCTCTCCAAATTCGTAAACCTATACGGCTGCGAGATTGGAGATGAGACCAAGATTGGCGCCTTCGTAGAGATTCAGAAGAACGCACGAGTGGGGCGACGCTGCAAGATTTCGAGTCATACGTTTGTCTGTGAAGGAGTTGAAATCGAGGATAACGTGTTTGTCGGTCACAGCGTAACCTTCATCAACGATTCCTATCCTCGATCCACTACGCCCACTGGCGAGTTGCAGACGGAAGCTGACTGGCGAGTGGAGAAAACTCTAGTAAAAAAAGGTGCATCCATCGGCTCGGGATCGACAATTTTAAGCAATGTGACGATCGGCGAGAACGCCATTATTGGTGCCGGGAGTGTGGTGACCAAGGATGTGCCGCCGAGCGCCATCGCTGCTGGTAATCCCGCCAAGGTGCTGCGTTTCATTGAAGAGGAGAAAAAATGACTGACACGGGTAACATTCCATTCTTGGATCTTGTATCGCAACATCAGGAACTCGAAGCCGAACTTCTGGCAGTAGTAAAGAAAGCGTTCGAGACTGCTGGGTTTGTTGGCGGACCAATGGTAGAAGAATTTGAGAGACAGTTCGCAAAGTTTTGTGACGCCAGATACTGTGTGGGTGTAAACAGTGGAACAGATGCTTTGCGGTTCGCCTTTCTGGCCGCCGGGCTCGAGCCCGGAAGTGTCGTGGTGACTGTGCCGCACACATTCATCGCAACGACCGAAGCCATCACGCAAGCTGGTCTGAACATCGCCTTTGTAGACATTCATGAGGATACCTACACGATGAATCCTGAAAAACTTCGGGGGTACCTGGAGGACCGGTGTGTCTTCGACCCTGCACGCAGGAAACTGGTAGAAAGAGCATCGAACCGCGTAGTTTCTGCTGTGGTCCCAGTGCACTTGTACGGTCAAATGGCCGATATGGATCCGATTCTGGATCTCGCGAAAGCGTATGACCTGGTGGTCATCGAAGATGCTTGCCAAGCTCATGGGGCTGAATATTTCTCAGCCAAGTCCGGTACGTGGAGGAAGGCAGGCTCTATGGGCCTTGCGGCGGCATTCAGTTTCTACCCCGGCAAGAACCTTGGGGCGTGCGGTGAGGGTGGTGCGATCACAACCAATAGTGAAGCCGTGGCAAAACGAGTAAAGATGATTCGTGATCACGGCCAGGCGAAGAAGTACTACCACGACATGGAAGGTTATAATGGTCGGCTCGATTCCATCCAAGCCGGATGGCTCAGCGCAAAACTGCGCCATCTGTCGAACTGGAACGATTCGCGCCGCAGGCTGGCGCACCGCTATCACCAACTCTTTTCAGACATGGGTGAGGTGCTCGCAGTCCCCCGAGAGGCGAGCTGTAGGAGAAGCGTGTACCATCTTTACGTGGTGCGTGTGGAGGACCGCCAGGCCTTCCAGGCGCATCTGACCGCGGCGGGAATCGCAACCGGCATTCACTATCCCATTCCTTTGCACCAGCAAAAGGCGTACGAACATCTCCGTTACAAAGCCGGAGACTTTCCCGTTACCGAACGCATCGCTAAGGACATCCTCTCCCTACCCATGTATCCTCAGCTCGCGCACACCCAGCAAGATGCAGTCGTGAACAAGACGAAGGAGTTCCTAAAGGGCAGGGTGGCTACAACCAGGTAACTGGATCCTCAAAGACGTAGGGCTTGCCAAAGTCTGACCTCCCAGCACAAGCCATCGGTCCACTCCAACGTGTGTTTTGCAGAAACAGATGCCCCATAAATTAATATGCCTCGCTTCGACAGGCTGGTAACCCTCTATCTGTGGCACCCACTGGCGCGTTTTCTCGATCTGTACCAACGTCCTCGTGTCCCTGTTTTGATGTACCACAGTATCTCCGATAATCTATTCGGGATGTCGCATCCCTACTTTCACATCAACACTCTTCCCCAGGTATTTTCTCGACAGATGCGGTGGCTCAGAAATGGCGGGTATCAGGCGATTGATTTGCCTCAAGCATGGGCGCGTTTGCAAGCAGGAGTCGATCTATCTAAGACGATCGTAATTACGTTCGATGACGGCTACCGCGATCTCTACACCGACGCCCTACCGATCCTCAAGCAGTGTGGTTTCACGGCCACTGTTTTTCTCGCCACCGATCGAATCCGCAGGACTCCGGCACGAATCGAAGGTGCAGACTATCTGACGTGGAGCGAAGTGCGGGAGTTGCACACCGAAGGCATTCGCTTCGGGGCTCACACAGTGAGCCACCCCGACCTCCGGTCGCTAGGCCCGGAGCAGATTGAATACGAAGTTGGACATTCGAAGGAAGTCATTGAACAACACCTTGGTGTTTCTGTCGACTCATTCTCCTACCCTTTTGGCTTTCCGGAAGAGGACAAGAACTTTACGCGTTTCCTTGAAGATGTTCTCTCAAATCTCGGCTTTGACTATGGCGTGTCGACTATTCTTGGGCGCGCCAGCTCGAGCAGTAACCGATTCTTTCTACCGCGCATTCCTGTAAACAGCTGCGATGACCCTTGGCTCTTCCGGGCGAAAATCGAGGGAGGGTATGACTGGTTACATTGGCCGCAACTGTTTAAGAAGTTTGTTTTTCACAATACGCCCATTATGCAACAAGCGCCGGAAACCAAAGCATCAAGCTGACCTGAGGCAAAAGGGATGAATCTCGGCGCACCGTTTTCCGCTTCCGATCAGGTTACAGAACGTGCTTGCTGAAAAACCCAACGCATCTCGAGGCCCTCGTATGATAGATAGTGGTGTCGATACCGTCATTTCTAGCAGACTCAACATGAATGTCGTTGACGAAATCATAAGTGGGGTCGTCTGCAAGAAGGTTTGGATCGACTTAGATAACTCCCCACATGTTCCATTCTTTCTTCCGATCATGGAAGAGCTTCGCAAGCGAGGGTATCAGGTATTTGTAACCGCGCGAAATTCTTATCAAGTGTGTGAATTATTGAAGCTCCATAAATTGCAATGTAAAGTCATCGGCACGCACTGGGGCAAGAATCGCGTACTCAAGATATTGGGAACATGCGCTCGAGCTGTTCGCTTATTGCCATTCGTCGTCAGACATAGGCCTGATTTGGCCATATCTCACGGCTCTCGGGCTCAAATGCTGGCTTGCACACTCCTTAGGATTCCGACCGTCGCAATGTTTGACTACGAATTTACTCAGAAAATGGAGTTTCTGCCTTCCCTATGGTTCATGAGCCCGGAATATATTCCTGATGCCGACGATGTTATTGTCAAGGCTCGGACCCTGAAATATCCTGGGCTGAAGGAGGACGTTTATGTGCCTCGCTTTAGCCCTGATCCATCTCTGCGCGACAAGCTTGGAATCCTAGCCGATGAGGTTGTCATCACCGTTCGCCCGCCGGCGACCGAAGCCCACTACCATAACCCGGAAGCAGAGGTCCTGCTGGAAGCCTCAATGAAGTACTTTATGGAACTGCCAGAGACACGAGTAGTCCTGCTCCCCCGCAATGAGCGCCAAGCGGAGAGCTTGCGGAAGGCTTGGGGAAGCTGGATTTCCAAACGGAAGGTCATAATTCCTGAACACGCTGTCGATGGTCTGAACTTGGTTTGGTTCTCTGACTTGGTCGTTAGTGGCGGAGGAACCATGAATCGCGAGGCCGCGGCCCTAGGCGTACCGGTTTACAGCATTTTTCGTGGGCAAATTGGGGCAGTTGATCGCTACCTGGTACGGCGTGGTCGACTGACTCTCATCGAGAACGTCAACGACGTTCGAACTAAGATTCTTCTTGTTCAAAGAAACCGTTCAGCAAAGCCCGGAACCGACGATCGTCCCGCGCTGCAAGTCATTGTGAACAATATCGTATCTATTTTGGATTCAACATCTCGGGTGGTGAGCAAAGATAGCATCTAACTACTTGAGATCTGACAGCAAAGGGAACATAGGAATCTCAAAAACCGTATGTAGAGGTCCTGTTTGCCCGAGCGTGAAGCAGGCACCACAGAAGAGCACGCTAAAGTGCAGACTTTTCCAGTGTCTCGGCAGACTCACTACAGCGTGCACGTGGTAGATACACACTTTGGAATTCTCCTTACAACCAGATGAGGCTTGGGAGGTCCTGAAAACAACAATGGTAGCAGCTCTTCCTGCCTATGTGCTAATCACGCCGGCTTATAACGAGGCAGCTATGATCGGGGCATTAATACGGTCGGTACTCGGACAAACAGTTCGTCCGCTCCGCTGGGTTATCGTTAGCGATGGTTCGACCGATGGCACGGACGACGTTGTGAGCAAGTACGTCGCCCAGCACGATTGGATCGAATTGGTCAGAAAACCTGAGCGTAGGGAACGAAGTTTTGCAGCAAAGGTGGACGCATTCAACGCCGGATATGCAAGGGTCAAGGAGTTGAGCTTTGACGTAATCGGGAATCTGGACGCCGACGTCACCTTTGATTCGCCTGATTATTTTGCATCCGTCATGGCTAAGTTTGCGCAAAACTCTCGATTGGGAGTGTGTGGAACCTCCTACCGGGAGGACGGAGTGATCTATCCCAGCCGCTTTACAAGCGTCGAGGATGTATTCGGCGCGTGTCAGATGTTCCGGAGGAAGTGCTTTGAAGAGATTGGGGGCTATTTGCCTGTTCGATCAGGCGGGATCGACCTTATCGCATTCCTCAGGGCGAGAAAGATAGGATGGCAAACCAGAACTTTTCTCGAATTGCTATGCGATCATCATCGTAAAGTCGGAAGCGGTCAGCATAAGAACTACTACGAAAGAATGGTACAGGCGGGAAGGAAAGATTACCTGCTCGGTTGTCATCCTCTTTGGGAGTTGGCCAGGTGCACCTATATGATGAAGTCCGAGCCCCGTCTCGCAGGGTGCCTGATGCTTGTTGGATATTTCAGTTCGCTGCTAGGTGGTGTTGAACGAACCATACCAAAGGATTTGATGGAACTCAGGCAAAAAGACCAAATGCAACGATTGAGGCGGTTTCTCTTGGGTGCGCCCTCTACTTCCTCCAACGAGAAGGACACGAATTTGCATCAAAGAAGCATCCGACACTCTCACTCCTGAGATGACCTGATGACGAAAAAACTGAAGCACATCTGCGTATGTATTTGTACATTTAAGCGCCCCGACCTTCTCGACAGGCTCTTGAGAGAACTTGTTGGTCAGGATACGGCTGCCCAGTTTACGTATTCAATAGTGGTAGTCGACAACGATTGCTTACGATCGGCGGAATCCCGTGTTTTGAAGTTTGCATCAGAGTCTAGCATTCCAATTCGATATTGCTTGGAGCCACGGCAAAACATCGCTCTGGCGCGAAACAAGGCCGTCGAGAACGCAAATGGGGACTTTATCGCATTCATTGACGACGATGAGTTTCCCGCTAGGGACTGGCTCTTGCATTCGTTCCAGGCTTGCGAGAAGTACCAGGTTGATGGTGTAGTGGGGCCGGTGAAACGGCACTTTGATAGAACACCTCCCAACTGGGTTCTCGAAGGCAACTTTTACGAGCGGCCAACTTACGCAACGGGATTCGTAATCGGCTGGAGCCAAGGGAGAACTAACAATGTTTTGCTTACAAGGCAGGTGATCTCCGGCGGTGAACAGCCATTTCGGCCCGAGTTTCGTTCAGGGGAAGATCAGGACTTTTTCCGAAGGGCTATCGAGCGAGGGCACACGTTCGTTTGGTGCAATGAGGCTCAGGTCTTCGAGGTCATTCCTCCCGTACGCTGGAACCGGATGTTTATGCTGCGGCGAGCGCTCCTTCAAGGATCAGTTACTGTGCTTCATCCAACATTTCGTATCCGCGCAGCGCTGAAATCAGTTATCGCTGTGCCACTCTATTCCGCCGCATTGCCATTTGCCTTCGTCCTGGCGCACCACACGTTCATGACTCTGCTCATAAAACTGTTTAATCATATTGGCCAGCTGCTTGCACTCCTTAAGATCAATGTCATTAGTGAGCCCTACGTAACGGACTAAACCGACACATGAACAAAGCAGAACAAAGTGATGTCATCATTGGACCCGAAGATCCGATTCTCATCACTGGGGCGAACGGGTTTATTGGGTCGAGGGTCGTAGAGAATCTAGTAGATCGGGGATTCCGGGAATTGGTCTGTTTGACCAGACCCTCCAGTGATTCAGCAAAGCTCGAGGCTCTGGTAGGCCGGCGAGGAACC